>Ga0209317_1000218_pt1 | contig 78715 bp, 52 predicted proteins | sample RifGroB2_FD_183994 | JGI IMG/M metagenome (GOLD analysis project Ga0209317, IMG submission 183994) | Soil microbial communities from Rifle, Colorado, USA - Groundwater B2 (SPAdes) (version 2) | ecosystem: Environmental > Terrestrial > Soil > Unclassified | place: Rifle, Colorado | collected...
AAAGAACCCCGCTGCATCAAGAGAAGACCTAAAAGTTATCAATTGCTAACATCACCAAGACGTGAGATGAAAGAGATCCCTCACCGGAGCAAATACCATGCTGGAACCCCTTAAACTAGCGCCATTCAGGCCTGACCCTACAGCCTCTCTACAGCCTCTACAGCCTACAGCCCCCTACAGCCCCCCATACAGCCCCCCAACTGATGGCCCCGCTGCCAATTACCAACTCAAGCGCGGTTTAGCGGATCGCGAGGCGAAACAACTTCTTTTTACGGAGGGATATCTGACACGGCGAGTGGACGATGACCCGTAAATCACTTCCGAAGGTGGAATTCGATGCGGTCGTTGATCGGGTCACCGCCGGGTTGAAAGACGCGCAACGTGCGAGTTCTTTGAGCCGGAGGCAAGCTTTGACAACTACTGCGGCGATGCGCAATATAGCCCACAAGCAGAGCGAATGACCTGATGATGTAAGCGACGTATTTCATGGCTGCAAACTACCCGGTATGGGCTATTTTTGCCAGGGAAATATGCAAGAACAAGGTCAGATTTCCTGAAAAACGGGTCAAAGGGCTCATCTGCAAGGACGGAAGGAAACGACAGCAACCTGACCGCTGCAAATCATTGCAACCCGCCCGTGTAAATACCTGTAAAAAGCTAGGAGGGTACCGGCATCATACTGAAGCGGGTCTTTCCTGTTCTTTTTGGTAAATCTCATTATGATATCTGTTGACTTGTCCCCTCGAAGGACAGCAAGTGTTGGCATTTTGTTAGCAACCCCTGCTAATTTATCGACAGGTGGTGAAAAAGCGACAGCGCTGTAGGCGCTGTTATTCCGACAAAAATTCCCCCCCTGTGCTACACATTGCCTTCCCTGCAGCCTCCCTTCCAAATAATCACTTCCATTTTTTTGCAACCTTTCTGCCGCTGAGCATCCTGTTTAGGCCACTTTAACTCACTGTTTTATTTGTCTTTATTGCCGGTATGTTAATGAATGGCACAGAGCGTGCTGTACAATGAGGAAACTGCCGGGTTCCCGAAGTTAAAAAGGTATTCGTTTCTTTCCCTTCATGTCTAACCCAAGTGCTGCCTAGTGGGTACATAAGGCAGCCAAATATATTGCAGGGCGGTTGCTTGACTTCCCTGTATTACAGCAATCTTTTTGCCACCTTTTGCTGATTTTTTCTAATGAAAGGTGTTGGTGATGTTTTAATTATGAAGTAAAACTACGAACGTGGAGGCGCGCATGGGAAGGCAACGATGTGTCAATGGTGTGGCGGGCGTGTTTATTTTGCTGGCGCTGGCTGCTTGTGGTGGCGGTGGTGGCGGCTCCAGTGCCGCTGCTCCAGTGGGAACCAAGATGGGCGGAGCGATTCAGGGGAACACCTTGTCGCTCACAAACAGCGTGACGGTCTTTGCGGGCAGCTCCGCATCGGCTGACGGCACCGGAGCTGCTGCCAGGTTTAGTAGTCCAGGCGATCTGGTCTCGGATGGAATCTCCCTCTTTGTGTCGGACACGGACAACAGCACCATCCGGAAGATCGATATCGTCACCGGTGTTACTTCGACCCTGGCTGGGAGCGCCGGGGTAACCGGTGCGAGCGATGGGACCGGCGCCGACGCGAGGTTCAATTTCCCAGCAGGCATTGCCCTTAGCTCTGACAAGGCCACGCTCTACGTGTCGGACTCGGGCAACAACACGATTCGAAGGATAGCGGTTTCCTCTGGGGCTGTCACAACTCTGGCAGCAGGGTTCAACTCGCCTACCGGCATCGTTTGTGACGGCGCTGATCTGTATGTCGCTGACAGCTTCAACCATTCCATCCGCAAGGTCGTGATCGCCACCGGCGCCGTTTCCACCTTCGCCGGCAGCGGGGTGCAGGCTTTTGCTGACGGCACCGGAGCCGAGGCTATGTTCAATACCCCCTACGGCATCGCCACTGATGGGGTCAACCTTTATGTAACGGATAACGGCAATAGCGCCGTCCGCAGGATACTGATTGCCACGGGGCTAGTCTCGACGCTGGCGGAACCTGTCGCGGGCCTGGCGTCTCCCACCGGCATTGCCACCGACGGCACCAGCCTCTTTGTGGCGGACGCCTTCGACAACGTGGTCAGGAAGATAGTCATTGCGAGCCAGGCGCTCTCCACACTGGCAGGCGACGCAGTCAACGGCGCTCCGGGCTCGACTGACGCGACCGGAGGTGCTGCCAGATTCAGCGCGCCGGGCGGCATCACCCGGGCAGGCGGGAACCTTTACCTGGCCGACTCGGGTAACGGCACCATCCGACAGATCGTGGCTGCCAGTGGTGTCGTTGCCACCCTGGCCGGCACCCCCGCTTCCGCCAACGGCATCGGTCCCGCGGCAGGCTTTAAATCCCCCTACGACCTCACCACCGACGGCCAGAACATCTATGTGGCCGATACCGGCAGCAGCACCATCCGTAAGATAGTGATCGCTACCGGGGTGGTCTCGACCCTGGCCGGCTCCGCTGACCTGCCAGGTGCGGAGGACGGCACCGGGTCCGCTGCCCGCTTCAACGCGCCCGGCAGCATCACCACCGACGGCACCTATCTGTTCGTGGCCGATACCGGTAACAACACCGTCCGCCAGCTCAACATCGCTACCGGAGCCGTTTCGACTCTGGCGGGCACGGCCGGCGTGGCCGGTGCGGCTGACGGCAGCGGGGCCGCTGCCAGCTTCAATTCGCCCGGCGGCATAACTACCGACGGGACCGACATCTACCTCTCGGACACCGGCAATAAGCTGATCCGCAAAATCAGCATCGCCGACGGCTCGGTCTCCACCCTGGCCTCCGGCTTGAGCTTGCCTTACGGCATCACCACTGACGGGACGACCCTCTTCGTGGCAGATGCCGGCAGCAGTTCGGTCGTGAAGGTATCGATCGCCTCCGGTGCCCTTTCCACCTGGGTCTCCGGGCTTGATTTCCCGACCGGCATCACCACCGACGGCAAGACCCTCTTTGTTGCTGACTCAGGTGCCAACTCTGTCAAAAGCATCGTGATTGCCACCGGGGTACTCGGCACCGTTTCCTCCAACTTCGGCAATCCGAGCGGCCTTACCACCGACGGAACCACTCTCTATCTGGCCGATGCCCTGGCCAATACGGTCGTCAGCATCCGTTGAGATGCGGGATTGCTACCGGATCCGGTAAACGAAATTTGCCCAAGGGGGGCTTGATGATACTCAAAAGGATACTGATGTTCGGATTTCTGCTGGTCGCCTCACAGGCGCTGGCGGGCGATGCCGATCTTAAGACGCCGCTGGAGAAATCCAGCTACGCCGTCGGCGTCAACCTGGTCGGGAACCTGAGGCAGCAGGGGGGCGCGATTGACCAGGAGCTGGTCATCCAGGGGATGCGGGACGCCTTCGCGGGCGGAAAGCTCCGGATGAGCGATGGGGAGCTCCGCAAGTACATAAGCTTTTATCAAAACGAGGTGCGCAACAGGCAGGCAAGGTCGAGGACGCTGGCGGCCAAGGAGAACAAGCAGGCAGGCGCCGCCTTCCTGCTGGAAAACTCCCGGAAAAAGGGGGTGGTGACCCTGCCAAGCGGGCTCCAGTACGCGGTATTGAAGACAGGCGCCGGCAAGACACCGACCGCTTCCGATGCCGTGGAATTCCATTACCGCAGCTCGTCCCTCAAGGGGATAGAGTTCGACAGCTCCTATCGCACGGATAAGCCGGTGACGCGCAAGGTGAAGGGCGGGGTGGTGCCGGGATTGGCCGAAGCGCTGCAACTGATGCCGGTCGGCTCCCAGTGGCAGCTGTTCGTACCCTCGCAGCTGGCTTACGGCGAGCGGGGAAACGCCAACCTGGTCGGGCCGCACGAGGCGGTCATCTTCGAGGTGGAGCTGCTGGCGATCAGGTGAAATGGCCCGTTCGGGCCACAGACAAAAGGAGCAATACGATGAAACGGATCTCTACTTTAGCGGGTGCTTTATTGTTTTCGGCTCTCTCCGTGGCGGCGGCTCAGGCTGCGGGGGAGGGGACCACCGTCGTCCAACCGGCCAAGGGGGCCGTAAAGATCGGTGCCGCCCGACCGGTCCTCACTGCTCCGGCCCGGGGCAGGCAGAGTAGCGAGGTGAAGAAACGCGCAGCCGAGATGAAGAGGAAGCAGATTGAACAGGCAAACGTCGGCCAGGGGCAATAGCGCGGCAACCGTGCAATTTAATCGAAGGAGAGCGATTATGAACAGGCGATATTTTATCAACTTGTGCCTGGCAGTGACTGTTGCCGTCACTTCCCTGGCTACGGGACCAGCTTTTGCGGCGGCGCCGGTGACCGGTCCGGGGGACACGCCCGACTACTATGAGACGCCCAACTGGGCCAACAGCCCGCCGCTTAGAAAGTTCGTAGATACGCTGCCGGGATTGAACGCCGGCGCCAAAAACAACCTGAACCAGTACATCCCGGTGGCGATTCCCGACACCATCAGCTATCCGGGATCCGATTACTACGAACTGGAACTCGGGCAGTACTCGGAGAAGATGCACTCCGACCTGCCGCCGACCACGCTGCGCGGTTACCGGCAGACCAACACGGCCGACGCCGGCGTCAGGCAGTTCCACTACCTGGGACCTTTGATCGTGGCGCAAAAGGACCGGCCGGTGCGGGTGAAATTCACCAACTCGCTCGGCACCGGCGCGGCCGGAGATCTCTTTCTGCCGGTGGACACCACCATCATGGGGTCGGGCGAGTTTGAAATCGACTACGATCCCGCCACCAAGTCGCCCACCGGCATGGTTACCGGCGTCTTCGCCCAGAATCGGGCGCTCCTCCATCTCCATGGCGGCCGCACTCCCTGGATCAGTGACGGCACGCCCCATCAGTGGATCACCCCCAAGGGAGAGATTACCGCCTATCCGAAAGGGGTAAGCGTGGTTGACGTGCCGGACATGTGGTTCGATGCGGCGACCGGCGAAACCATCGCGAGCTGCGCGGGCGCTGCCAGCTGCTCGGTGGCCGGGGTCACGGCGACCAACAACCCGGGAGCCGGTTCCCAGACCTACTATTGGACCAATCAGCAAAGCGCAAGGCTCATGTTCTTTCACGACCACAGCTCTGGCATCACGCGCCTGAACGTCTACGCGGGCGAGGCGGCGGGCTACCTGATCCAGGACCCGGTCGAGCAGGCGCTCGTGAACGGTGGCACGGTGAACGGGCGTGTCTTTGCGGCCGGAACCATTCCGGTCGATCAGATCCCGCTCATCATCCAGGACAAGACCTTTGTCGACGCCGACCCGACCAGGGCAACCTACGTGCGGGCAACCGACCCCACCTGGAACTGGGGAAGCGGTCCTCTGGCCGCCCAGCCGAACGCGGCCGGCGTGGTCGAGCGGGCGCCCTCTACCGGAGACCTCTGGTGGCCCCATGTCTACATGCCTGCCGAAAACCCGTTCAATCCCGACATGAGCGGGATGAATATGTTCGGCCGCTGGTTCTACGGTCCCTGGTTCTACCCGGCTACCCCGATTTGCGGAGTCGACGGCGCGGCGCTCCCCTTGTGCATAACCCACGGCACGATCCCCAACCCTTATTACGATGAAACCTGCGACCCTGCGGTGGCCGGCTTCTGCCAGCCGCCCGAGATTCCGGGGACCCCGAGCGTTTCCTGGGGGGCGGAGGCTTTCCTCGACACCATGACGGTCAACGGCACCGCGTACCCGACCGTCACCGTCGATCCGAAGGCGTACCGCCTGCGGATCCTGAACGCGGCCCACGACCGTTTCCTTAACCTGCAGCTGTACCAGGCGGATGCGGCGGTAGCCCCGGGCTGTCCTACCTGTGCCTCGGGGACCGAAGTCAGGATGGTCCCCGCGCTCGACTACGCTCCCGAGAACCCGAACTGGCCTGCGGACGCCAGGGAAGGGGGAGTCCCGGACCCGGCCCTGCGCGGTCCGGCCCTCATCCAGATCGGCAGCGAAGGGGGTTTGCTGCCGGCGCCGGTGCTGTTGCCAAACCAGCCGGTCTCCTGGAACCTCGACCCGACCACCTTCGACTTCGGCAACGTGAACGGCGGCACCCTGATCATGGGGCCTGCGGAGCGGGCCGACGTGATCGTCGACTTCTCGAAGTACGCAGGAAGGACCCTCATCCTCTACAATGACGCCCCCACCGCCTTCCCGGCGCTGGTCCCGCAATACAACTACTACACCGGCGCGCCGGACCGCACCGATGTCGGCGGCATCGCCTCCACACCGGTAGGCTTTGGCCCCAATGTCCGCACCGTCATGCAGATCAAGGTTTCCGGAAGCGGCGGATCCGCGCCTCCGGACGACTTCAACCCGGCCATCCTCACCCGTCTGCAGGACGCCTTCAAGACCACGAGCAGCGAGCCCGGCGCCTTCTCGCTCGGGCAGGAACCGGTCATCGTTGCCCAGAGCTCCTACAACTCCGCCTACAACACCCTTTTCCCGGCTAGCTGGCCCAACTGGGGGCTGTCCAGGATCACCGACACCTCGATCAGCTTTAAGCAGCCCGACGGCCAGTTGTTCACCAACTACCCGATGATACCGAAGGCGATTCACGACGAAATGGGCGCCTCCTTCGACGAGTTCGGCCGCATGGCGGCCAAGCTCGGCCTGGAGCTCCCCTTCACCACCGCAGGTAACGCCAACTTCCTGCTCCAGAACTACGTCGACCCCCCGACCGAAATCGTCAAGCCGGGTGCCGTCCAGATCTGGAAGATCTCCCACAACGGGGTCGACGCGCACCCGGTTCACTTTCACCTGTTCGATGTGCAGCTCATAAACCGTGTGGCCTGGGACGGGGCCATAAGGCTTCCGGACGCCAACGAACTCGGCTGGAAGGACACCATCAGGATCAACCCGCTGCAGGATACCATCGTCGCCTTGAGGCCGATCGTGCCGGTGGTGCCGTTCCCGCTTCCCGACAGCATCCGTCCGCTCAACCCTGCGGCGCCGATCGGCTCCGAGATGGGGTTCTCGCAGACGGACCCCAAGTCCGGCGGGAACCTGGTCGGCGGCTCCGAGATGGTGAACCAGCTGTACAACTTCGGCCACGAATACGTCTGGCATTGCCATATCCTGAGTCACGAAGAGAACGACATGATGCGCCCGCTCTCCTTGCTGGTTCCGCCGGCAGCGCCTTCCACCCTGACCGCCTCTGTCAGCGGGGCAGATGTGGTGCTCTCCTTCCTGGACCATTCCGCCAGCGAGACGAGCTTCAACCTGCAGATAAGCAACGACCCGACCTTCCAGGCGGCCGTGACCACCCGGGCCATCGCCTCCAGCTCTCCCGGCTCGGCCAGCGGGGGAATCATCACTGCTACCGTCGATCCGGCGCTGGGCGCCTATTACCGGGTGCAGGCCATCGACGATTATACGCCGGGCGCCCCGGCCAGCTACTCGCCCAACTGGAGTGCCCAGCAAAGCTCTTCACGCTGGTCGAACCTGGCGACGGTGAACCAGATACCCATCGCCATTGCCGAGCCGGCAGCGCTTGCTTTCGGTAACCAGCCGGTAGGCACCACCAGCCTCTCCAGGACGGTAATTCTCTCCAACCAGGGTGCCGGTGTTCTTAACATATCCGGCATCACCCTGGCCGGTGTCAACCCCGGCGACTGGGCGATTCTCTCCAACAGCTGCGGTACTACACTGACCCCGGCGCAAACCTGCAGCGTCCGGCTCGCCTTCACGCCGACAGCTGCGGCCGCACTGGCTGCCTCACTGGCCTTCGCCACCGACGATCCGGTCAATCCGGCACTGGCCGTCTCTCTGACCGGCAGCGGGATAACGGCTCCCCTGGCAGGGATCGCGCCCGCTCTGCTTTCCTTTTCACCCCAGCTGGTTAATACGACCAGTCCGGTACAGACGGTAGCGCTCTCCAATTCGGGGAATGCACCCCTCAATGTCATTAACATCGCTCTGACCGGGGCGAACTTCGCCGACTTCGGGCTCGCGCATGACTGCGTCTCTCCTTTGGCCCCCGGTGCTGCCTGCACGCTCAGCGTGACATCGACTCCCCGCTCGGCAGGGACGCTGCTCGCATCGCTGGCAATCAGCGGCGATCTCGGCAACCCGACCCTGAGCGTGCCGCTCAGTGCCACCGGCATAGCGCCCGCAGCCACGGTCACCCCAAATGCACTGAGCTTTGCCGGTCAGATGGTTAAAACCACCAGCACGGCCCAGTTCGTTGTCCTTTCCAACACAGGAAACGCGCCGCTCTCCCTGAACGGCTTTGCTTTCAACGGGGCCGCGGCGGGGGATTTCGCGCAGAGTAACGACTGCGTCTTTCCGCTAGCCGCAGGTGGCAACTGCACCGTCAGCGTCACCTTCACACCGGCCGCCGCTGCCGGCCGGACCGCTTCCCTGGCGGTTGCCACCAGCGATCCGGTCACCCCGACGCTAAACGTCGCAGTGAGCGGCAGCGGCGTGGCACCGGTTGGCAGCATCGCACCTGCTGCGCTTGCCTTTGGCAGCATCCTGGTAAACACGACCAGCACCACGCAGACGCTGACCCTCTCCAACACGAGCACCAGCACGGCGCTCGCCATCAACAGCATCACCGTTGAGGGGGCGAATGCCGCCGATTTCCTGCAGACCAGCGGCTGCGGCACCAGCCTCGCCCCGGGTGCAACCTGCACGGTCGAGGTCAGCTTCCACCCAAGCTTAGAAGGGAACAGGTCCGCGCTGCTTTCGGTAAGCAGCAACGACCCGCTAAACGGCAGCCCGCTCGGGACCTTCTCTGTTCCGCTCAGCGGTCTGGGGAGCACCATTACTCTCAGCTCCCAGGCGCTCTTCTTCGGAGCGCAGGTGCTTTACACGACCAGTTCGTCGCAGATGATATCGATCCTGAACACCAGCAGCGCGCCTATGAATATCAGCAACGTTACGCTTAGCGGGGCAAACCCCGCCGACTTCACCCAGACCAACAACTGTCCGACCAACCTGGGAGCCGGGCGCGCCTGCAGCATCAACGTGAGGTTTACCCCGAAGGGGGCAGGGACCAGGCTCGCCACCATGTCCATCTTCGACAGCGCCGCCGGCAGTCCGCAGTCGGTGCCTCTGAGCGGCACCGGCCTGCTGGGTCCGGCAGCCGTCATCTCACCTACCTCCGTCAATTTCGGCAATGTCAGGAGGGGCTCGACCAGTGCCGCCCAGACAGTCACGCTCTCCAGCAACGGCGGCGTGGGGCTCAAAATCAGCAGCATATCGCTTGGCGGTGCCAGCAGTAACGACTTCAGTCTGACCAACAACAACTGCCCCATTGGCGGGGCCGGCCTCGCTGCCGGTGTAACCTGTACAGTCAGCGTGTCGTTCAGGCCGGCTCGCCGCACCGGCACCCGGACGGCGACCGTCGTCTTCGCCGACAATGCCAACAATGTCAACAGCAACCAGAATGTGGTATTGAAGGGAGTGGCACAGTAGAAAATACTTGATGTGGAGGGCGGGGAGGGGGATAATCCTCCCCGCCTGTACTTGCCAAGTCAGCGGCTGCCGCTTTAACAAACCGCCTGCCGATAGCAGCCACTATTGTTACGAGGTCATTCATGCTTAAAAAAGGTTCGTTTCATTCCCTGCTTGCCTGTGCACTCCTGGCGTTGCCTGTTGCCGCGCTCGCCGAGTCGCATCTTTCCGTTGTTCCCGCCGGCCAGGGGGTCTTTATCCTGCAGGCTAGCGACTTGTCAAACGTGGCAAGCATAGATGTCGCCCTTCGCTATGACAGCTCGCAATTGGCCAATCCGCGCATAACCTCGGGCAGCCTGACCGCGGGCGCGATGGTCATGGCAAACGCCAGCTCTCCGGGAACCGTGAAAATGTCCGTTCTCGGGCAAGCCATGAAAGGCACTGGTTCCATTGCCACCATCACCTTTGATACCGGTGCTTCCCCAAGCACTGTCACCGCGGTCAGCGGGAACATCACCGACATGAGTGGGAAGGCGGTGGCTTTTACTTTAGACCCCGCTGACCGCTCCCAACCATTGGCCGCACTAAACCCGCTCGGCGAGGAAAAGAGCGAGGCTGCTGCTGACAACTCCGAACTCGCAGATCCGCCGACACAGCCGGCTCAGCCCGCCGCCACAGAGACTTCCCTGCGCCCGGTGGCGGCAGGCGGCTCCGTTACCCTGCCGAGCGATGAGATGCGCGATAAAGAAGAGGTCCGCGCTATGGATGAGGTCCGCGCAATGGAGGAACAAAAGGAGCCGCTCGTGCAGCCGGTGGTCGCCGAGACAAGGCAGGCGGAGCCCGTTACCTCTGAGCCTTCAGTGGCCGATTCCTCTGTACCGAAGGCAGAGGAACCCCCTCTTAAGGAGCAGCCTGGCGTCCTTGAACAGTTCCGGCTTTTGCCGGCAGAGGTCAACGTGACGGCCATGACCAGCATCTTACTGACGCGAGGAGAGGACCTTTTTAAACAGGACCCGCCCATTGCCATTGCCGATGGCAAGAGTGTTGTCCGGGTGCTCATCTTTGGCGTTGCCAGTGATCGGGCTCCCAACTTCGCCTTCCATGCTGTTCGTTCAGTTTCTATAAGCGTGGTGCCAGACGGCTGGTTGGTTGAGGCAAGACCGGAAAAGGGTGCGGTTGCCGCCAGCATCAGCATGCTTTTAAACGGGAACCTCCAGAATTTCCCGCTCATAGTCTCACCGGCAGCAAAGGTGGATCTTAACGGGTCCGGCCAGGTGAGCAGATACGATTTCCGGCTATTTATCAGGGAGCGCGGGACCGAAAGGGCGCCCGATCTGAACAGGGACGGCAAGCGCGACTATCTGGACGATTACATCTTCACCGCCAATTACCTAGTTGCCAAGGAAAAGGTTGCCGCGGGTACTGCCGCCAAAGAGAAGGAGCGTCCGAAAAAGCGTTGAGGTCGACGACAGCATAATTGCTTTGAAATTTGCGTCTGCTACCGGTAACATCTAGAACAAATGAAGTTTTGCAGAGGCGCCCCCGCGGGCATGATGGGAACTAGGAAGTTTCCGTCCGGAAAGGGTGCTTTTCCGCCCTGGCGGCGTCAACCTTCGGGCTTACTTGTGCGGCGTACTTATGTACGCCTCCGCGCAACCCCTCGGTTTCCTTGCCAGGACGAAAAATCCCCGCTTTCCGAATCGGAAACCAATAGTTTCCCATCCGGAGTTTCCGGATGGGAACCAGGAATTCAAACTATGCGACTTTGGACTTTGCACCCCCGATTTCTGGACTGCCGGGGGCTGGTCGCGCTCTGGCGGGAAGCTCTGCTCGCGCAGGCGGTTCTCAGCGGGAACACGCGAGGGTACCTGCATCACCCGCAATTGCTGCGCTTCAGAAATACTGCCGCACCGTTATCGTCCATCGCCTCTTATCTGCAAGCGGTCCTTGTTGAGTCGGCCCGGCGCGGATACCGTTTTGACGCGAGTAAAATACCTCTTGCCGACACTGCCGAACTTATCGTCACTTCCCAGGGACAACTAGACTACGAGTGGACGCATCTGAAAGCCAAGCTGCGTGTCCGGGATCCGTACTTGCTCTCGACCATGGAGTCGATTGCCCGCCCTGACCCGCACCCGTTGTTCCGCATTGTGCCGGGTCTCGTGGAAGGGTGGGAAGTCGTGCAGCCGCTAAGGCCCACCAGTCGGCGGCTGCCGGCCTGAAAGGGGCGGGCAGGGCGATGAGCAGATATGTTCATCGGTGCGCCTCATGAGGATAAGCACTCAGCACCAGGGGCTCTCAGCAGGCCGCTCCCCCCCCGTACTCCTCTCTTTTACCCTCCCGTGATCCTGTCACTCGCGATGCCGGCCAGTATCCCGGCAATGGTGGTCACCGTGTAAGGCTTTGCTATGGCGGCGCAAAACCCGTAGGCCTGGTAGTTTGCCATGACTGGGTCCTCCGAGTAACCGCTGGAGACAATCAGGCAGGCTTCCGGATCGAAGGTCAGAATGTGCCTGGCGGCTTCGACTCCTCCCATTCCGCCTGGTATGGTGAGATCCATGATTACCATGGAGAAGGGTGTTCCATTGGTCTTTGCCGCATGGTAAAGGGAGACGGCTTCTTCCCCGTTAATGCAGGCTTCGACCGTGTAGCCTGTACGTCGGAGCATCAGGCAGGCCAGGTCCCGCACCATCTCCTCGTCGTCTACCACCAGCACATGGCCTTCATTCCGGCTGACCTGGACAACGTCGCTCTGCTGGTTTTGTGCCGCCTGTATCCGCCCGGTTGACGGCAGATAGATGGTGAAGGTCGTCCCCTTGGCCGGTGCCGAGTCGACGAAAATCTGCCCGCCGTGCTTGCTTAGGATGGCATGCGTCGAGGCGAGGCCGAGTCCGGTCCCTCCGGGTTTTGTTGTGAAATAAGGGTCGAAAATCTTCTTCTGGTCCTTTTCCGAGATGCCGCACCCTTCATCGGTAAAGGCGATCATTACATGATCTCCCCCGCCAAGGCCGCGCATGCTGCCTTCTTCCAGTCTCACATTCTCGCCGCGAATGGTCAGAATTCCCCCAGCTGGCATGGCATGCACCGCATTGACGATGATGTTATGGAAGGACTGGTTCATCTGCCCCTCGTCCACCTCGACCGTATGCAGCGGATAAGGTATGTCAAGGACCCCCTTCACCGTGGTTCCGCTCAGGGCCAGGGAAGCGGCCTCCTCAACGACCGCTCGCAGGGATACCGGCTTTTTGATCGGCTGGCCGCCTTTGGCAAATACCAGCAGCTGCTTGGCCAGATCGGCAGCCCTCAGAGAGGCCTTTTCGGATTTAGCCAGAGGTGTGTGGGCCTCGTGTGCTGGATCGATGACCATTCTTGCCAAGGAGATGTTGCCCATTATCCCGGTCAGAATATTGTTGAAGTCGTGGGCGATGCCGCCGGCAAGCAGGCCCAGGGATTCAAGTTTCTGCATTTTTAGGCGTTCGCTGCGGTCTTTTTCGCGTTCGGTGATGTCGCGGGAGATGTTCAGGGTGCAGGCCCTGCCGTCGATCTCCACAAGCCTTGACGATATCAAGACAGTGATCGCCGTTCCATCCTTGCGGCGTACCTTAGCTTCCAGGTTTTTTACGCTGCCGTAATCACCAAGCAGGGTGGCAAGCCGCGCGCCGTCGGCCGAATCCACCCAGATGCCGAGGGAATCGGCAGTTTTTCCAAGGACTTCCTGCTCCGAGTAGCCGAGCATGGAGGTGAAGCTTTCGTTCACCTCCAGAAATACCTTGTCATCAAAGGTATTCATGCTGATTGAATCAGGGGAGATCTTGAAGGCGGCGGAAAATTTTTCTTCGGACTGCCTCAGCTTTTCCTGCGCCTGCTTTCTGTCCGTGATGTCCGCGATGATGCCGATCACAGCCTGTAGCTGGCCGTCCGGCGACTCGAGTCTCCTGGCGGAAAGGTAGCCCCAGAAATCGCTGCCGTCTTTGCGCAGGTAATGTCGCTCGCTCTGGATATGCTCGATCTGGCCGCTGACCAACTGGTGCATGCGAACCTTGCCTGTCTGTTGCTGGCTCTGGTGCAGGTAGTCCGCATAAGCCGAGCCGATCAGCTCCTCCATGGAGCAGCCGAACATGGCGGCCATGCGGCCGTTGGCAAATTCGATCACGCCGTCTGGGTCCACCATTACGATGCCTGCCAGGGAGGCTTCAAAAATGACGCGCAGGCGTTCTTCCTTTTTGTGCAGCAGCTCCTCGGCCCTGCTTCGCTCGGAGACGTCGAGAGCCAGCTTGACCGCCATCTCGTCAAATGCGCGCCCAAGCTCTCCCAGTTCGCCCCCTTCGACCAGGTGGGCAACCCTTGTTGTCAGGTCGCCGCCGGCGATCTGCTGCGATGCCGTCTGCAGTTTGGCGACCCTGTCCGAGATGGAACGCTTGCCGATCAATAGCGCCAGCAGGAATGCGCAGCAGACAAAAGGGCTAAGTATGGCGAGGTTGTAGAAGAGGTCCCGCTTCCCCTGGCTCAGGGCCTCCTTTGAGGAAATGCTGGCTCTTACGTACATATAGGGGGTCGGCTCACCGGCCAGGCGGAGATTTCGATAGGTGGTGATCCTTTTGTCGCCGTCATAGCGGACGAACTCGTAGGTGAGCCTGTCCGGCCCTCGCTGCATCTGCTGCAAGACTTCGGTCATGATCGGCCTGCCTACCACCTGTCCGGAATCCCCCGCCCTGCTCAAGACGATCCCTTTGTGGTCAACCAGTAGATAGTTGGTGTCGTTTGGCAACTGGGAGTATTGCAGGATCGAGCGCAAGACATCGAGGTCGAAGCTCAGCACTATGACGCCATCGAAGCCTCCGTCAGCTCCGGAAAGAGGGTAGGCCATCGAGATGGTCGGCTTGTTCAAGACCATGTGCACAGCGAACTCGCCCGAGGAAAAGCGCCTGGTTGCCCGGGCGCTCTGGAAATACCTCCTTCCAGCCAGAGATATATTTTCCATAAGTGGGATGGATGAAGCCCAGACACGGCCTGCCTTGTCGGCAATCAGTATGCTTTGATACTGCCTGTTTCTCTTGTGGATGACTGAGAGCAGAGACTGGACTTTTGCTTTGTTTCGGGTCTTTACCTCGGGGAGGTCGGCCAGTAGACCGCCAAGCTGTTGGGCTTGCGATATCAGGTTTACCTGCCTGTCCGCCAGGCTGTCGGCGAGTTTTTGGGATTCGACCTCTGCCCTGCGGTAGTCCTCGCTGCGTGCCTTCACTGCCGAATAAAGAATTATTCCCAGCACAGGCAGGGTCAGCAGAATGGCCAGGACCAGCAACTGCATGCGTATGGGAAGGTTGGCGAATTTCGACATAGAACGGTTCCTCGTGTGGCTCGGAGGCGGTGATGCAGCGGCTGCGTTTTTTTCGGGGGTCTGAACCTGATCCGGCAGCAGCAGTTCGGCCTCTGAGCCTCCTTTCATATATCGGTTTTCAGAGGGTAAACTTGAGTCTATTGTGGGTCTTTGCCAGTATTGATCCGGCCTGAGGAGTAAGAGCCGAAAATCGGCGGCCAGGCTTTTACTGGCAACCCTCCAAAAGGATGGTAAACTGCAAGGTCATTGCTATTCGCATAATGCTCATCTGCTTCAGCAGGAGGGCTCTGGCTACTCGCGGACATCCCGATTTGTAGTTTCCGATTGATTACCATGTTCTATTAAAATTGATCAACAGGTTTCTTTGACTTGAGTCAAAGGAGTTGACAAGGCCTGCTGTTAAGGTGACGCGGATGGACGGTTCGGGCCGCAAAGAGAGTTGCCAGTCATCATGGCTGTTGCTGTTCGATATTCTAACCAACAGGGGGTAGACAGATGCGGATGAAGTATGCGAAGAGAGGCGCCGTTTTGGCAATACTGGCGGCAACGGCGATGGTGTCCGGGTGCGTGCAGAAAAAGGTCGAGCCGATGAGGAGCGCGGAGATCGCCGACGGCACCATCGATCCTGCCGAATGGGGAAAGGTGTACCCCCTGCACTACAAGCAGTGGAAGCTGACCAGCGAGCCGACGCCGGCCGGGAAGAGCAAGTACAAAAGGGGCTTTGACGTCGGCGAGGACCGTCGCGACAAGCTCGACGAGTACCCGTTCCTGGCGCTTCTCTACAACGGCTGGGGCTTCGGCTCCGAATACAAGGAGCCGCGCGGCCACTACTACATGGTCCAGGACCAGCTGGAGGTGGATCCCGGCAGGATCAAGGCGGGCGGCTCATGTCTCACCTGCAAGACCCCATACGCTCCGCTGCTTGAGAAGCAGATGGGCAAGGCCTACTTCTCCACCCCCTACAAGGAGGTGCTGGCGAAGCTTCCGAAGGACCAGCAGAATCTCGGCGTGGCGTGTATCGACTGCCACGACAACAGGAGCATGGCCCTGAAGATATCGCGCGGCTTCACCCTTGGCAAGGCCCTGAAGGATATCGGGGTCGACGAGGCGAAGCTGACCGTACCGGAGAAGAAAACCCTGGTCTGCGCCCAGTGCCACGTGACCTACATCATCCCGAAAGACCCGGAGATGAAGTCCACCGACGTGGTCTTCCCCTGGTCGGGGAGCAAGGCCGGCAACATCACCATCGAGAACATCATCGCGCAGATCAAGAGCTCTCCGGCCAACCTGGAGTGGAAGCAGAGTGTTACCGGCTTCAAGATGGGCTTCATTCGCCATCCCGAGTACGAGCTCTACTCCAAAGGAAGTCCGCACTGGGCAGCCGGCGTCACCTGTGCCGATTGCCATATGCCGACCATCACCGCTGACGGCCAGAAGATAACCGATCACCGGATCATGAGCCCGCTGAAGAGCGACCTGTCGGCCTGCGCCGCCTGCCATGAGGAGAAGCCCGAAGCGCTGCGGGCGAAGGTCTACGCCATTCAGGACGCCACCATGATCACCTACCTGAAGGCAGGCTACGCTACTGCCACCGACGCCAAACTCTTCGAGATGGCCAACAAGGTCGAGGCCGCCGGCAAAAAGATCGACAAAGATCTTTACGCCCGGGCACGCGAGAACTACGAGCAGGCTTTCTACCGGGTAGTCTTCATCGGCGCCGAGAACTCCACAGGTTTCCACAACCCGGAAGAGACCACCCGTGTATTGAGCGACGCCGTGAAGCATGCAGTCGCGGCCGATACGCAGCTGCGCCAGTTGCTCGCCAAAGCAGGGGAGAAGGTGCCGGAGAAGATCGATCTCGAACTCTCCAAGTACACGAACATTCGCGGTTCCAAGAAGCTCATGTTCAGGCCCGAGCATGAGATCAAGTCTCCAGACGCAAAGTAATCGTTGAAGATGGAGTCACCAAAGGAGGGCGGAATTATCCGCCCTCCTTTTTCTGTCTCTATTGTCCTGATCGAAGCCTTCAGCCTGACAAAGACATCTGTATCAGCTGGATTGACAGTGTCGGTCGTTGTTGCAGCTTCACTTTCGCGACAACTGCTTGACTAGTTGCCGACAGCAGGTAGAATTCGTCCGTGCCGAATCGGCAGCATGTTCTGTGAGAAGCAGTCTGAGGTATCACTGCAGGCTGCCTCGTGATAAGCCTTGAGGGTGTGTTAGTATTCAGCCTTGCGTCGAATTGAAGGCAGGGGCGTTTCACGTCTATCGCTAAATCCAGGTACAAAAGGAGGCTGTCTTGGCAAAGAAGATTTGGACTCCCGCGCAACTTCTGGAGCTTTCCGGCGGCTATTGGAGCACCTGCGCCCTGCACGCCGGAGTCAAGCTCGGTGTCTTCACCCCCCTTTCGGCTGTGAAGCTCGGGGCAGACGAGCTGGCGCGGCAGCTAAACTGTGACAGCCGAGGCCTCTCCATGCTGCTGAACGCACTGGCCGGCCTGGAGCTTCTGGAAAAAAACGGGGACCGGTATGCGGCCACCCCCTTTGCCGCCAGCTATCTTAACCGCAACTCGCCCGACTACCTGGGGCACATCATCATGCATCACCACCACCTGATGTCTGGCTGGACGAACCTCGACCAGGCGGTGCGAAGCGGTGCACCGGTCCGGGAGCGGGTTTCCCATGAGGACGTTGAAGCCTCGCGGGAGAGCTTCCTGATGGGGATGTTCAATCTCGCCATGCAGCTCGCGCCCTTGATCGTTCCGCAGATCGATCTCTCGGGTCGGCGTCGCCTGCTTGACCTGGGCGGCGGTCCCGGTACCTACGCAATCCACTTCTGCCGGCAAAATCCTGAACTGCGCGCTGTGGTTTGCGACCTTCCCACCACCCGGCGTTTTGCCGAGCAGACGGTCGAGCGTTTCGGGCTCAGCGACCGGATCAGCTTTATAGAGCGCGATTTCGAAAGCGAGGAACTCCCCGGGGGTTTCGACGTCGCCTGGCTGTCGCACGTGCTGCACGGCATCGGGCCTGCCACCTGTGCCAGCGTCCTTGGTAAGGCGGTTTCAGCGCTGGAGCCGGGCGGGCTGATCCTGGTGCAGGAATTCATCCTCGATGACTCCAAGGACGCTCCGCTCTTTCCGGCGCTCTTCTCTCTCAACATGCTGCTTGGCACCCCTGAGGGACAGTCGTACAGCGAGGGGGAACTGTTCGGCATGCTGGCGGCGGCAGGGGCGACCGATCTGCGTCGCATTCCTCTGCAGCTCCCCAATGGCGCCGGAGTAATCGCAGCAACGGTGCCCGGGAAAAGCTGAAGAAGAGAGCAGGCTGATCAGAGTTTGGCCTTAGCAAAAGAACCGCCGCACAGGGGGATTTATGGAAGTTCGTACCCGGTCACTTCGTACCTCAGGTCTGTTGCTTCCGGCAGTTGCGGCAGCCTTCTCCGTTTTCTGCCTTTTGTTCCTTTTGTCATCGGGGCTGGGGGCGAGGCTGGGACTTTGGCAATTTCGCACCGGTTTTTCCATGCTTAAGTGGGCCGCCTACTGCGGCCTGGCCTGTGCCGCGCTCTCCATTTTTTCGGTTGTTATTTCTGTGCGCAGGCGGCAGCTGGCCGGCATGCTGCTGTCGCTCGTGGCGCTTTTGGGGGGAGTCCTTGCTTTCGGAGTGCCGTACTCCTGGAAACTGAAGGCACAGAGCCACCCGCGCATCCACGACATCACTACGGATCTGGACAATCCGCCCAAGTTCGTGGCGGTTCTCCCCTTGCGCGGGGGAACCGCCGAGTATGGCGGGTCGGCCATCGCCGCCCAGCAGCTGAAGGCCTACCCGGACCTAAGGACCCTGGTGCTCCCGGTGTCGAAGGAGCAGGCTTTCCAGTCAGCCTTGTCGGCTGCGAGCGAGCTGGGGTGGCAGATCGTCGACGCGGTCCCCGCCGAAGGGAGGATCGAGGCGACAGACACCACCTTCTGGTTCGGCTTCAAGGATGACATCGTCATCCGGGTCTTTCCTGCCGGCGACCGCTCTCTGCTCGATATCCGCTCAGTATCCCGGGTGGGCGCGAGCGACCTCGGCACCAACGCCGAAAGGATCAGGAAATTCCTCGCCAGGGTTTCCAGCCAGCCACGATGATGTCCACCACCTAGTGTCAGGAGCATATGCATGAAGAAACTAAGCGGCAGGGACGCCCTCTGCCTTGCGGCCGCTCTTATCCTGATCGGATTTCTGTCGCTTGGCTTTGGCAGGGGAAAAGGGAAACAGGTTCCCCTTGATGACCGGCACCGTGCGACCTATGAAGCGATCAAGAGCGGAAGAGACCGGACATCCACCGAGCTCTTATGCGCCACCTGTCACGGCAAGAGCTCAATCCCGCTGCCAAAGGACCACCCCCCCAAGGACGAGTGCCTCCTCTGCCACCTGTTGGCTGAGGCAGACAGCAGGTAACCCCGTAATGAGCCTTCGGCTCCTCAGGTCCTGCGGGCGAGGGGGACATAACTTTCTCACCAAAGAACATCCCTCTGCATTCCCCACCATACCCACTGCTGTCCCCACAGTTCTCAACTCCAGGTCACGCCGCTGTCCGCCTAAATGCTCTGTCCCCGGCTTGTACCCTCCCACCCTAGCTGATATCATTGACAGGTTTTTACGGATGGCGGTAATTCAAGCCAAAAGCCCGATCAGCAATCCAAATCACCAATTCCACTTCTGTTACTGGCTGTAGACCCTAAATTTGGGGTGGCGTAGAATTGGGAGTTGAGCTGACTCGTGGTTATTTTGCAGAGGAAGCCGCCCACGACGGTCCTCGTCTCGGAAACCTTTAGATTGGGGCCTTTTTGCTTCAAGTAGCGCCACAGAGGAGTCTCGTTCAGAAGGAGACCGTAATGAATGGGCAGAAAACACCCACCAGCTACGATTATATAAGGGCTCATCAGCTCAGCATAGACCTCAACGACATCATGATGCTCATCAACGCAAGTCATGATGTAGATGAAATACTTCGCAAGGTTGTGGAGGGGGCGTGCAAGGCATTAGGCTGCGAGTCGGCGCGAATCGCCATGAGAGAGGGTGATAACTGGGTAATCAGGTATGTCAGCCACATGTCGGACGACCTTCTCGGGCGGTCATTCACCGATGAGGAAATGCCGCATGCGGCACTTGCCATGGCAACCAGAAAGCCTGTTGCCATAGATGATGCCTTTCAGGATGACAGAACGAATACCGGGATGATGAAATCCCTTGGAATCAGGTCGGTCCTGGTACTTCCCCTGATTGAGAAAGGCGCGGTAACCGGCACGCTGTTGTACGGTTACCATTCGGTGGCCGTGTCCTTTACCGACGTTGAAATAGATTATGCGGGAAGAATGGCCACAGGGATTGCCATCGCGCTTCAGGACGCCCACCTGTACAAGGATCTGGAAGAGACTAAAAGGCTAGGTGATGCCCTTAACGAGATAGATACCGTCCTTTACTCCACACAGGATTACGACACCATAATGAATAAGATGCTGCAACTGGCAACCGATGTCATCGGTGCTGAAACTGCGGTGATTTTTTCAAAGGAAGGCGACAGGTGGATGGTTCGGTATGAATATAATCTCCCCGTGATGCTCGTCGGACAGACCTTCAGCAACACGGAGGTGATGCATACCGCCATAACCGCCGCCACCAAGAGGTCGTTAGTGGTACAGGATGCCTTAAATAGCCCGGAAATAGATCAGGAATTTGTCGAAATGCTTGGAATCCGCTCTCTCCTCGATTTCCCCTTGATCGTGAAAGGTGAGGTTGTCGGCGACCTTACCTTTCATTATCACTCCAGCTCTGTCCAGTTCAATGAGAGGCAGGTCGAATTCGTCCGCAAGCTGCAAATCTCAATTTCTCTGGCTCTTGAAAACGGCCGCCTGCTCGATACTTTCAAACAGAGTGAATTAAAGCTGAAAGATGCCGAAAGGCTGGGCAAATCCGGCTACTTCAATTACGACATACAGACACGAAGGACAATTTGGTCTGAAGGGGTGTCTCGAATTTTGGGACGCGACTCGGTACTTGGCGAGTTCACCTTGGATGACTTTTTTGAATCCTACTCGGTTGATCCCGGACTGGAAAAAATGCGAGAATTGATAGGCATGGAAGAAATAAGCGAGTTTGACGCGAGTATGAAACGCGGAGATCTTGCTTGTTATCTCCATTTTGCCATACGACCTCTTAAAGACGACCAGGGCAATTTAGTAGCCCTGTTCGGCACTATCCAGGATATAACCGAACGGAAATATGCCGAGGAGGAGATCAAGAGACTTAACACCAGTCTGACAGAGAGGGCTGAAGAACTGGAAGCGGCCAACACGGAATTGGAGACTTTCAATTACACGATTGCTCATGATCTGCGCCAACCATTGAACGTTATGAGTATGTATTGCCAGTCAATCAAGCAGCTGTGCGGCGACCAACTCAAGGAAGAATGCCTGGGTTATGTTCAGGACGCTTACAAGGTAACTCTGCGAATGGATCGCCTGATTGGCGCGCTGCTTAATTTCTCGCGCATGGGCCGTGTCGAACCGCAACGGCAGATGGTTGACCTTGGCATACTGGCTCAGGAGGTGGCCCTGACGCTGCAACTTGCCGAGCCTGACCGTCAGGTAGACTTTGAAATCCCCGAGGGGATTGTGGCTCATGGCGATGCGAACCTGCTGCGGATAGTCCTGGATAACCTACTCGGCAACGCTTGGAAGTACACCACCATGAGAGAGGAGGCGGTCATTGAGTTCGGCGTCAAGGATATCGAAGGGGTGCCGACCTATTTCGTCCGGGACAACGGAGCCGGATTCGCGATGACGGATGCGGGCCAGCTCTTTGCTCCCTTCCAGCGCCTCTCAGATGCCGAGAAAAGTAAAGGTTTTGGAATAGGTCTGGCGACGGTGGAGCGGATTATCCAGCGGCATGGCGGCAAGGTGTGTGCGGAGGGGGAGCCTGACAGGGGTGCGACCTTCTACTTTACCCTTGCGGCGGATGAAACATGAAACCTAGCTTGATTGGTACTAATCTGGACAATACTGCATGTAGCCAGGCTTTTTCATGTCAAAAATCAAGATCGAGAAAAACAGGGGAGGCCGTCTCTCTGCGCGTAACGTCGAGGGAGGAATTCAGAATCGAGGTGCAAAAATGACACCAGTTCAGTCACTCCCCCCATTATCGCTATTAATAGTGGAAGATGACCAGGCGGCAGGCAGGGTCATAGTCCGTATGCTCGCCATGGAATTCCCGGAATGCACCATATACACTGCAGAAAATGGCATGCAGGGGGTGGAGCTCTTCAAGCAGTTCAGGCCCGACATTGTCATCGCCGATGTCAACATGCCAGTGATGGACGGCATTCAAATGGTGCGCGAAATCAGATCGATAACTGTCGGCGCAACATGCATCATGGTCACCGCCTATAGTGACCAGGATGTCTTGGATACATTCACGGATATTGGCGTCTGCGCCTATCTGCTAAAGCCGCTTGACTTCAAAGATCTTTTTGCCTCGATAAAAAAATGCAGTGCGGATATTATGCAGGAAGAAGAATAATCCACTTTCTAATCTCGAGGTGCGCAAAGCGCAACCAGTAAACAAGTAACCAAGCAATGGTGAACCTCATGGCTGCATCAGACATCGACCGGGAAAAGATACGCCTGGAAGAGGAATTAAGAATCCGTCAACAAGTGGCTTTCGCCACTGGACTTTTCCAGGAAAACATCACGATGCGTACTCTTCTGGAGTCACTCGGAGAAGGGGTCGTCATCATCGACAACTCAGGAACCATTCTGTTTCTTAACTCCCGCGCAGAGCAAATATTCGGTTATCCAACTGCGGACCTGATCGGCAAGCAGCATTCTCTTCTCATTCCGGAACGCTTCCGTGAAATCCATCAAGGGCATCAGGCGCATTTCTTCGCAGAGCCCAAGATCAGGCCGATGGGACAGCTCCTTGACCTGGCCGGACGCCGTATGGACGGAAGCGAGTTCCCCCTGGAAATCAGCTTGAGCTATCTCGAAACCATCAACGGCCTCCTCGTGCTCGCCTTCATCAGCGATATCTCCCTCCGCAAGCGCTCCGAAAAACGCTTACGGGAAGTTGAGGAGATGTTTCGTATGCAGGTTGAAATAGTAAAGGACTACGCCATCTTCACGCTTGATTCGCAGGGAATTGTTCTGAATTGGAATGCGGGCGCCGAGCGCTTGAAAGGCTATCGGGCTGAGGAGATCATAGGCAGACATTTTTCCTGTTTTTTCCCCGGAGAGGAAAGGGATTCCGGCAAGCCCGAAGAAGATCTCAAAAAGGCAGCAGACGAAGGGCGGGTGACAGACGAGGGTTGGCGGATTCGCAAGGACGGGAGCAGGTTCTGGGCCGAGGTGATAATTACCGCACTGCATGATGAAAGCGGGACCGTGTCTGGTTTTTCGAAGGTGACACACGACATCACCGGCCGAAAGCTTAAGGATGAGGAGATCATGCGGCTTAACTCCGACTTGAAGGTCGCAATTCAAGAGCTGGAAGTTGCCAACGGTGATCTGGAGGCATTCAATTACACGGTCGCCCATGACCTGCGCCAACCATTGAACATGATGAGCATGTACTGCCAGTCAATCAAGCTGTTATGCGGCGACCGGCTTCAAGACGAATGCACAGATTACCTCCAGGGAACCCACAACAGCATCTTGCGGATGGATCGCCTCATTGAGGCCCTGCTCAACTTCTCCCGTCTGGCTCACGTCGAACTGCGCCGGGAAAAGGTTAACCTCTCCGTCCTGGTGCATGAGGTGGCTGAGGAGCTGAAGCTGGCCGAGCCCGGGCGACAGGTTGAATTCAGAATCGCCGACAGTGTTGTGGGAACTGGCGATGCGAACCTGCTGCGGGTGGTCTTGGATAACCTGCTCGGCAACGCCTGGAAGTACACCGGCATGCGGGAAAAGGCGGTCATCGAATTTGATGTCACCGTTATCGACCATGTGCCGACCTATTTTGTCCGGGACAATGGGCCCGGCTTCGACATGACCTGCGCGAAAAAACTCTTTACCCCTTTCCAGCGCCTCCCGGGCGCCGAAAAGAGTAAAGGCTTCGGAATCGGTCTGGCAACGGTGGAGCGGATCATCCTGAAACATGGCGGCAAGGTGTGGGCCGAAAGCGAGCCGGACAAAGGGGCCACTTTTTACTTCACTTTTTCAGCGGACTGAACTGGCGATAACGCGGGCCAGGCTATCACTGCTCACGGTTGCCTCTCGGGGCCACACTCGCACCACACGATGCGACTAATTGAGTCTTTCCTCCCTTCCCGCTGCTGCTAATTTGGGCGTCCGTCCTGATACCCGTGCCGAAACTGTCGTCCCTCTATCCGGCCCCTCGTCCCCGATGATATCCCCTCAATCCGCGACAGAGGCCAGATTCCCCGCCTTTCTTGCCAGCTGTTCCGCGTCTCTTTCCTGCAGTGGCACGCCTTCTGCTAACCCTTAAGCTGACTGCAAGGACAACTTCAGGGCAACGAGGCCCGGGGAGCAGGTTGGCATTGGGTGAAAAACCCGGGGGAGGGAACAATGGGCGAACTTTCTGACGGATCGGTATTTATCGGCGACACCACGCTTCGCGACGGCGAGCAGACTGCCGGGGTGGTTTTCAGCGCGAAGGAGAAGATATCCATCGCGAGGCACCTGGACGCCATGGGGGTGCACGAGCTTGAGTGCGGCATTCCCGCCATGGGCCGGGAGGAGCGGAGCTCCATCCGGGCGCTGGTCGAGCTCGGGCTTTCGGCACGGCTCATCACCTGGAACCGCGCCCTCATACCGGATATCGAGGCGAGCATCTCCTGCGGCATTACCGCTGTGGACATCTCGCTCAGCGTCTCCGACATCATGATAGAAAACAAGCTTAACAAGAGCAGGGATTGGGTGAGGGAGCAGCTGAAACGCGCGCTAGGCTTTGCCAAGGAGCGCGGGCTTTACGTCTGCGTGGGCGGCGAAGACGCCAGCCGGGCGGACGGCGAATTTCTGATCGATCTCATGCGGATCGCCCGGGAAAACGGAGCGGATCGCTTTCGCTTCTGCGACACGCTCGGCATCCTGGACCCTTTCACCATGTTCGAAAAGGTGAGGCGGCTGAGCGCTGCCGTGCCTGAACTGGACATCGAGGTGCACACCCATAACGATCTGGGACTGGCGACTGCCAATGCGCTTGCCGGGGTGAAGGGGGGGGCGCGTTACGTCAGTACCACGGTGAACGGCCTTGGGGAGCGAGCCGGCAACGCGGCACTGGAGGAGGTGGTCATGGCGCTGAAGGTTGCCTGCGGCATCGACGTCGGCATCGACACCCGGCGCCTGTTTGCCGTTTCCCGCCTGGTCGGGCAGGCCTCGAACCGTACTGTGCCGGCTTGGAAGGCTGTGGTCGGCGAGCGGGTGTTTTCCCACGAATCCGGACTGCACACGGACGGTGTGCTGAAGAACCCGGCAAACTACGAGGGTTTCCCCCCGGAAGAGGTGGGGCTGACCCGGCATATCGTGGCGGGAAAGCATTCCGGCACCAACGGGATCGTGGAGAGTTACCGGCAGATCGGCATCCCGGTCTCCCGTGCAGAGGCACGCCAGCTGATGTCCAAGGTGAGGAGCACGGCGCAGCGGCTAAAGGGTCCGCTTGAGCGGAAGGACCTTTTGATGCTGCACGAGGGGCTGTCGCTTTCGCTGGCCGCGGCCTGAGGGAAAGCCTGATTACTTTTTAGGCAACTGCCTTGGCAAACAGCTCAAAAAATCTGAACAGAGAGTGAATGCAACGGAATAACGGGTAGTTGCAAGTTGGCACGGTAGCTGCTAAGAGAAAGATACAATCGAATTAAGAATACAATGACGTATTCGAACACGAGCAGTTTGGCAAAGGCGCCCACCGTAAGCAGTAACGGAGCGCCTTTTTTATTTCTTAAACGGCCTCAAAAATCAAACGAGCCCTGTACCGTATCGTATCCGGATGGCGATCATGTATGGTGGCAGGTTCGTCAGGGTGGCTGACGAAGGTGACCTATCGGTTCTGCCTGAGGGCGGTGGCGGTTAGCGGGGCAAAAAGGAGAAGGAAAATGAGACAGATCGCGATTTACGGCAAGGGCGGCATCGGCAAATCCACCACAACCCAGAACACCGTGGCGGGTCTCGCCTCCATCGGCAAGAAGGTGATGATCGTCGGCTGCGATCCCAAGGCCGACTCCACACGTCTGATCCTGCATGCCAAGGCGCAGAACACGGTGATGGACCTGGTCCGCGAGCTCGGCACCGTCGAGGACCTGGAGCTGGAAGATGTCATGAAGGTAGGCTATGGCGACGTCAAGTGCGTCGAGTCCGGCGGTCCTGAGCCGGGTGTCGGCTGTGCAGGGCGCGGCGTCATCACCGCCATAAACTTCCTGGAAGAAAACGGCGCCTACACCCCCGACCTCGACTTCGTCTTTTACGACGTGCTGGGTGACGTGGTCTGCGGCGGGTTCGCCATGCCGATCCGCGAAGGGAAGGCCGAAGAGATCTACATCGTCTGCTCCGGCGAGATGATGGCCATGTACGCGGCCAACAACATCGCTAAAGGGATTCTCAAGTACGCAACCTCCGGCAAGGTCCGTCTGGCCGGCCTGATCTGCAACGCCAGAAAGACCGACAAGGAATACGAACTGGTAGACGCGCTGGCCAAAAAGCTCAGCACCCAGATGATCCACTTCGTGCCCCGCGACAACCAGGTGCAGCGTGCGGAGATGCGCCGCATGACGGTCATCGAGTACTCACCTGAGCATCCGCAGGCAGAAGAATACAGGACGCTGGCCCAGAAGATCAACGACAACAAGATGCTGGTGATCCCGACCCCGCTGGAGATGGAGGAGCTGGAAGACCTGCTCATGGAGTACGGCATCATGGAAGCCGAGGACGAGTCGGTAGTAGGCGTGGCCGAGGCGGCCGCAGTCTAACCACAAACCAATTCAAAAGTCCCCCTTTGTAAAAGGGGGATTTAGGGGGATTTGATTTTAACTGAAGAGGCCTTGAGGCAAATCCCCCCCGACCCCCCTTTTACAAAGGGGGGAGTTGGCTGAGGAAGAGCTCTTGAAGTGGGAGAGCCGGTACGGCTGGTTGATCGTTGCAGCAACGGTCGAGGCCTGCATCGCTGCGACACTCCTCCCCGCAAAATAAAAGCCATATCCATAAGGAGTCAAATATGTCTGAACCGAAAAAGAAAGTAGAGGGGATCACCAAGGAATCGACACAGGCGATGATCGACCATGCCATGGAGATCTACCCCGATAAGGTGAAGAAGAAGAGGGCGCCGCACCTGGCTCCCAACGAGGGGGAGGGGGCTTGCGTCAAGAGCAACCGGAAAACGGTCCCCGGCATCATGAGCGCCCGCGGCTGCGCCTATGCAGGCGCCAAAGGGGTGGTCTGGGGCCCGATCCGCGACATGGTCCACGTCTCCCACGGCCCGGTCGGCTGCGGCTGGTACTCATGGGGCACCAGGCGAAACCTGATGACCGGTGTGAACGGCGTGAGCCAGTTTGCCATGCAGTTCACCTCCGACTTCCAGGAGAAGGACATCGTCTACGGCGGCGACAAGAAGCTGAAGACGCTGCTTTCCGAGGCACACGAGCTGTTTCCGCTCGCCAAGGGAATATCGGTCCTCTCCGAGTGCCCGGTGGGTCTGATCGGCGACGACATCAACTCGGTAGCCAAGGTCGCCACCGAAGAACTAGGGATTCCGGTCATCCCCTGCAACTGTGAGGGTTTCCGGGGCGTGTCCCAGTCGCTTGGGCATCACATCTCCAACGACACGATACGCGACCACATCATCGGCACCCGCGAATTCGCCGAGCCTGAGTCGCCCTACGACATAGCGCTGATCGGCGACTACAACATCGGCGGCGACGTCTGGAGCGTGAAGCCGCTCCTGGAGGAGATCGGCCTGAACGTGAAGGCGGTCTGGACCGGCGACGGGGAGCTGGAGAAGATCGCCGCGACCCACAAGGTGAAGCTGAACCTGATCCACTGCTACCGCTCCATGAACTACATGTGCCGGGTGATGGAAGAGAAATACGGCATCCCCTGGGTCGAGTTCAACTTCTTCGGGCCGACCAAGATAAGGGAAAGCCTGAGAAAGATCGCCGAGTACTTCGACGACAGCATCAAGGAGAAGGTGGAGGCGGCGATCGCCAAGTACGACCCGGTCATGCAGGCGGTGATCGACGAGTACCGTCCGCGCCTGGAAGGTAAGACCGTGATGCTCTATGTGGGCGGTCTGCGCCCCCGCCACACGGTGAACGCCTACGCCGACCTCGGCATGACGGTGGTAGGCTCCGGCTACGAGTTCGCCCACGGCGACGACTACGAGAGGACCTCACCGGAGATGCCCGAGGCGACCGTCATCTTCGACGACGCCTCCGAGCACGAGCTGGAGGAATTCGTCAACACGCTCCGCCCGGACCTGGTGGGTAGCGGCATCAAGGAAAAGTACCTGTTCCAGAAGATGGGAATCCCTTTCCGCCAGATGCACAGCTGGGACTACTCGGGCCCGTACCACGCCTACAACGGCTTCCCGATCTTTGCCCGCGACGTGGACATGGCCATCAACAGCCCGACCTGGAAGCTTGTGAAGTCGCCGTTCTAAATAAAACATAAAGACCGTTTACCGCAGAGAACGCCGAGAACGCAGAGGAAAAGCGAGGACCAAAGCTGCTGTACGCCTCTGATCTATGATCTGCAAGTGCTGACTTTTGGGGGCTTTGGTTTTGAACGAATAATTCAAAACTCAAAACCCAAAACTCAAAACTGGTTTTCTCAGCGCCCTTCGCGCCCCCTGCGGTAAACAGGTTTTAAAGGAGTTTTTTATGACTGCAGAAGCTGCTGTTAAATACGTGACCGAGACGCCGGAATCCGAGGTCAAACGCGTTTCCGAGTGGATAAACACCGAGGAGTACAAGGAGAAGAACTTCGCCCGCCAGGCGCTGGTGATCAATCCGCCCCACGCATGTCAGCCGTTAGGAGCCGAACTGGCCGCCCACGGTTTCGAGGGGACGCTTCCCTTCGTGCACGGCTCCCAGGGTTGCGCCTCCTACTACCGTTCGACCTTCAACCGCCACTTCCGCGAGCCGGCTCCCGCAGTTTCGGACTCGATGACCGAGGACGGCGCCGTGTTCGGCGGACAGAACAACCTGCACGAGGCCCTGGAGAACGCCTTCACCATCTACAAGCCCAAGATGATGGCGGTCTTCACCTCCTGCATGCCTGAGGTGATCGGCGACGACCTGACCGCCTTCATCAAGAACGCCAGGAACAAGGGGCTCGTGCCCCAGGATTATCCGCTCCCCTACGCCAACACCCCGAGCTTCAACGGCTCGCACATCCACGGCTACGACGCCATGCTGGTCTCCATCCTGCAGACGCTGACCGAGGGAAAACAGGTCGAGGGGCGCTGCACCGGCAAGCTGAACCTGATCCCCGGTTTCGACTGCAACACGGGGAACTACCGCGAGTACAAGAGGATCCTGAAGGAGTTCGGCATCCCCTACACGCTTCTAGCCGACATCTCCGACACCTTCGACTCGCCTCTGGACGGCACCTACCGCCCCTATCCGGGCGGCACCAACCTTGAGGAGGCAGCCGATTCCATCAACGGCAAGGCGACCATAACCGTCTCGCCTTACTCGAGCGCCAAGACCTTCACCTGGATCAAGGACAACTACTCCGGCAAGCACGTCTCCATGCCGATCCCCTTCGGCGTCGAGAAGACCGACGCCTTCCTCTTGAAGCTCTCCGAGCTGTTCGGAAAGCCGGTGCCGGAGTCGTTGAAGGCCGAGCGCGGCAATGCGGTGGACGCCATGACCGACGCCCACCAGTACATGCACGGCAAGAAGTTCGCCCTCTACGGCGACCCCGACTACCTGATAGGATACATCTCCTTCCTGCTGGAGATGGGGGCCAAGCCGTACCACGTACTTTGCAGCAAGGGAACCAAGAAAGTGGAGAAGGAGCTGCAGGCGCTGCTCGACTCCTCACCGGACGGCGCCGGGTGCAAGATCTACATCAACAAGGACCTCTGGCACATGCGGAGCCTTTTGATGACAGATCCGGTCGATGCCATGATAGGCGACACCCACGGCAAGTTCGCGGCGCGCGATGCCAACATCCCGCTGTTTCGCTTCGGCTTCCCGGTCTTTGACCGCGTGAACCTGCACCGCCACCCACTGGTAGGCTACCAGGGCGCCATCAACATGGTCAGCACCATCTGCAACAAGTTCATCGAAATCAGGGACGAAACCTGCGAGGAGCGCAATTTCGAGATGATGAGGTAGGCCTTCCCCCCCTCCCGCAAGGAGGGGGGACTTCGATGGGGCGACAACTTCATCCGGGCCGGATATTCCTAAAGGTACGCCTGGTTTGAAAAGTCCCCCTTTGACAAAGGGGGATTTAGGGGGATTTGAAGTAAAGCTGCCGGTTGCTCTTGGTAGCGCTCTGGGCAAAATCCCCCCGACCCCCCTTTTCAAAGGGGGGAGTATACGGCACCTTTCTTTGCATCAGAGGGGGGAGCATATGGACCACCAGTGCCTTTCTTTGAAGCGGAGAGGCCCTTCTTAAATCCGATCCGCGATTCCACGAACAACGAGGTTCACATGGCAAAGCCAGATTGGTACGACACAACCGAATGCGACACCCACGACGCCGGGGCACCGAAATTCTGCAAGAAGTCGGAGCCGGGCGAGGGGACTGAGAGGAGCTGCGCCTATGACGGCGCCCGCGTGGTGCTGATGCCCATCACCGACGCGATCCACCTGGTGCACGGACCGATCGCCTGCGCAGGCAACTCCTGGGACAACCGCGGGGCGCGCTCCAGCGACTCGCAGCTCTATCGGCGCGGCTTCACCACGGAGATGATGCAAAACGACGTCATCTTCGGCGGAGAGAAGAAGCTCTACCGCGCCATTCGGGAGCTGGCCGTCCGTTACCCGGAAGCAAAGGCGATCTTCGTCTACGCCACCTGCGTCACCTCCATGACCGGCGACGACATCGAGGCGGTCTGCAAGGCGGCGCAGGACAAGGTCTGCATGCCGGTGATCCCGGTTAACACCCCGGGCTTCATCGGCGACAAGAACATCGGCAACCGGCTGGCCGGCGAGACGCTGCTCAAATACGTGATTGGCACGGCCGAGCCGGCCTTCACCACCGACTACGACATCAACCTGATCGGCGAATACAACATCGCGGGCGACCTCTGGGGGATGCTGCCGCTCTTTGACCAACTGGGCATTCGCGTGCTCTCCTGCATAAGCGGCGACTCCAAGTTCGAGGACCTGCGCTACGCGCACCGGGCCAGGCTGAACGTCATCATCTGCTCCAAGAGCCTTACGAACCTCGCCAAGAAGATGCAGAAAAACTACGGCATTCCCTACGTCGAGGAGTCCTTCTACGGCATGACCGACGTCGCCAAGGCGCTTCGGGATATCGCCCGCGAACTGGACGACCTGGTGAACGGGCTGGAAAAGCGCACCATGCAGGACCGGGTGGAAAAGCTGATCACGGAGCACGAAGCCTCCTGCCGCGCCCAGCTCGCCCCCTACCGCGAGAGGCTGGCCGGCAAGCGCGCCGTACTTTTCACCGGCGGGGTCAAGACCTGGTCGATGGTGAACGCGCTCTCCGAGCTGGGGGTCGAGATCCTCGCCGCCGGCACCCAGAACTCGACGCTGGAGGACTTCTACCGGATGAAGGCTCTGATGCACAAGGACGCCTCCATCATCGAGGACACCAGTACGGCCGGACTGCTCGCCGTCATGTACGACAAGCTCCCGGACCTGATCGTGGCCGGCGGCAAGACCAAATTCCTGGCGCTGAAGACCAAAACGCCCTTTCTCGACATCAATCACGGCCGCTCCCACCCGTATGCCGGTTACGACGGCATGGTCTCCTTTGCCAAGCAGCTGGATCTGACGGTGAATAACCCGATCTGGCCGGTGCTGAACGGGAAGGCGCCCTGGGAAAAGGATGCCGAACAGCTGGCAGCGGACCTGCTGCTGGCCTCGGGGCACGCGCAGATGGTCTTGTCCGAGGAGATGAAGTCCTCGCGGGTGAAGGTCTCGGTCAAAAACGCCACGGTGAACCCGCAGAAAAACTCCCCGGCGCTGGGCGCGACACTCGCCTATCTCGGCATAGACGGCATGCTCGGCCTTTTGCACGGGGCCCAGGGATGCTCCACCTTCATCAGGCTGCAGCTCTCCCGGCATTTCAAGGAATCGATCGCCCTCAACTCGACCAGCATGAGCGAGGAGAGCGCCATTTTCGGCGGCTGGGAAAACCTGAAGCTCGGCATCCAGCGGGTGATCGAGAAGTTCGGGCCCACCGTGGTGGGTGTCATGACCTCGGGGCTTACCGAGACCATGGGGGATGATGTCAGAAGCGCCATCGTCAAGTTTCATGAGGCTCACCCCGAACATGACGGCGTCCCGGTGATCCACGCCTCCACCCCGGACTATTGCGGCTCCATGCAGGAGGGTTACGCGGCAGCAGTGGAGGCGATCGTAGCGGCCATCCCGCAAGGGGGCGAAAAGCAGAAGGGGCAGGTGAACATCCTGCCGGGGTGCCAGTTCACGCCGGCGGAGGTGGAGGCCATCGCGGAGATCTGCCAGGCCTTCGGTCTCGACCCGATCGTCATCCCCGACATCTCCAACGCGCTGGACGGCCATATCGACGAGACAGTCTCGGCCCTTTCGGTGGGAGGGGTGACGGTCGCCCGCATCCGGGCCGCCGGGCAGAGCGAGGCCACCCTGTACTTCGGCGATTCCCTGGCCGACGCCGCCCTGAGCCTTGAGGCTAAATTCGGCATACCCTGCTACGGCTTCACCTCCATCACCGGCCTGGCCGAAAGCGACCTGCTGATGGTCACGCTCTCGGCGCTCTCCGGCCGGCCGATTCCGGAGAAATTCCGGCGCTGGAGGAGCCGCCTGGCGGACGCCATGGTGGACAGCCACTACCAGTTCGGGCTTAAGAAGGTAGCACTGGCGCTGGAGGCCGACCATCTGAAGGGGATGACCGGGTTTCTGGCCGGGCTCGGCTGCGAAATACAGGTCGCCATTGCCGCCACCAGGACCCGCGGACTGGACCGCCTCCCGGTGGAGAACCTCTTCGTCGGAGACCTGGAGGACCTGGAGCAGACAGCCGCCGGGGCAGATCTGCTGGTGGCCAACTCCAACGGCCGCCAGGCCGCAGGAAAACTCGGGATCAAGGCCCATTTGAGAACCGGCATGCCGGTCTTCGACCGGCTAGGCGCGCACCAGAAGATGTGGGTCGGCTATCAGGGGACCCTGAATCTGGTCTTCGAGGTGGCGAACATCTTTCAGGCCAATGCCAAAGAAGCGCAGAAGATCGCGCACAATTAGGCGGCTAGCGGGGACAGGCACCTGCGGAGCCAGTCCCCTCAGTTTTCATCCCCGTCTTTAACTTCATTAAAAAGGAGCTGCTATGAAAATCGCCTTTACTACCAAAACCGGTGAACTTATCGATCTGCACTTCGGACAGGCTGATTCCTTTCAGATCTGGGAAGTAGGTCCGGATGAGGCCCATTATCTGGAGACAGTCGGTGTGGGAGCGCACGGCAGCGACGAGGAAGACCGCATCTCCGCCCGTGCCGGCGTGCTCTCCGACTGTGCCGTAGTCTACACCATGCAGATAGGAGGGCCTGCCGCGGCCAAGCTGATTGCAAAACGTATTCACCCGATGAAGACCAACGTCGAGGTGAGCCTCAAGGAGTCGATCGAGCGCATGCAGGAGGTGCTGAGAGGCAATCCCCCTCCCTGGCTGCGCAAGGCGATGAACAAGGAGCAGGCAGGCTCCTTCCTCGACGAGGATTAGAAAAGCCGGCCCGGCCTCCGTTCGGCGAGGAGTAGGCTGAATTCCTTCTCCCTCCGGGAGAAGGTGCCCCGAAGGGGCGGATGAGGGCGTTGCCACGGAGTTGGAAGTCTTCCAAATTAACCCGATTGCTGCAATTTCATATCGAACACCAGGGAAACCTGACCAAACCTAAAGAAAAAGGAGAATGGAAATGGCATACATCACCGGTTTAACCAAGGCAAAGAAGGAGTGGACGCCGCAGTTTATCGTCTCCATCGACGCAGAGACCTGCATCGGCTGTGGCCGTTGTTACAAGGTCTGCGCGCATGACGTGTTGACCTTCGAGGAACTGGACGAGGATGATTCGGCCAAGATGTTCATGACCGTATCCAACTCGGGCAACTGCATCGGCTGTCAGGCCTGCGGCAGGACCTGCTCGAAGAAGTGCTTCAGCTTTCAGCCGGTGGTGGCGTAAGGACGGATCGCACCCTGATCTTGACCCCGATCTCAAATGTCGAGGGTAATGTCATAGGAGCTTATATGCAGATAGCCGTTGCTTCCAATGATGGTAAACTGATCAACCAGCACTTCGGCCATGTGGAAAGGTTTCTGATCTATGAGGTGGAGGACGGCAGGGTCTCGCTTCTGGAGGAGCGACCGGTTGAGCGCTATTGCCGATTCGATCCCGAGCACCCGATGCGCAGTCATACCCTGAGGGACACCGCCGACGCGCTGAAGGGGTGCCGGGCCGTCGTCTGCTCGATGATTGGCGAAGCGCCCAAACTTGAGCTTGAGAGGCTGGGGGTCGAGCCGTTCGTGGCCGAAGGCGAGATAACCGCGACCCTGATCGACCTGGCCAGGGTGCTGTGAGTTTCTCTCCCCCCTTTGAAAAAGGGGGGGCGGGGGGGATTTTGCAAGGGTGCCACGCAGGATAACTGTCTGGCAGCAAAGCAGAAATCCCCCTAAGTCCCCCTTTTTCAAAGGGGGACTTCTTGACGCAGCGCATCGGGTTTCCAGGAGCGGCATTCCTGCCGCGATTTCAGCCGCGGTTGATCGCGGCAGGAATGCCGCTCCTACCGAAAAATTTGCCGGTACCGCTTTTGGTTCTCTTTCACAACGAGGTGATGACCCATGGAGAATTCCTTCAACCACTGCAACCTTCCCCCCTGGGTCATAGCTTCCCGCCACTTCAACGACAATCCAAAGCATCTGGAAGTCCAGGGTGTTCGCTCCGCCAATCGCTTCCTTTTCACAAAGCTCGAATCCGTGGCCTCGCCGGAGGAACGCGCCGCCATCTTCAACGACTACATGTCGGTCAAGTTCCAACTGCACCAGTGGCAAAGCCAGGAGACCGCCACCGCGCGAAAGAGCCTTAAAAACAGCTACCTGCGCTTTCTGCGGGGCTGGATGATGGACTCGAACTCGGTGGAGGGCGCCGTCTTGAAGGGGTGGGTGGAAAGCCGGATGGGGCTCCCCCCGACCTTCCATTATCAGCGGATCGCCGGCATACACGACGAGAAGTACTTGAAATACGCGGTAGACAGAACCAAGGGGAGCGCCCGCACCTCGGCCATCAATTCGCAACTGGACCTCCTGTACGAGTACTGCCAGTACGAACTCGCCAAGCGGTATCCCGACCGCAACAGCCTTACCCTTTTTCGGGGCACCTTCGATCGCTGTGAACACGACCTGATCGAGACCGTGTCAAAGCGCGAGGAGCTCGTGCGTCTCAACAATCTCAATTCGTTCACCACCGACGAGGAGCGCGCCTGGGAGTTCGGGTTCATCGTCTGGCAAGTGCAGGTCCCGCTGGCGAAGATCTTCTTCTTCAGCGAACTGCTGCCGAACTCCATTCTGAAAGGGGAGGGCGAGTGCCTGGTGATCGGTGGTGAGTACCGGGTGAAGCGCCTGCTTTGCACTGTCTGAAGGCCCGGTTGGTGCCCCGCATCGGCGGATGAGGTTTGGCCCCCCCTTTGATAACTCTCCCCCCTTTGAAAAAGGGGGGTCGGGGGGGATTTGGCAAGGGTGCCACGCAGGGCACCCACACGCCGGGCAAAAGCCTGGCAACAAAGCAGAAATCCCCCTGAATCTCCCTCTTTAGAGCCGGCCGGAGGTAACTTCCAAAGTCAGCTGGCAGCGGATTGCCCCGTCTCCGCATCCTCCGTCCGATTGAACATGGGGGAGAGTCGAATAAGCCCCTCCGAAAGCTCCCTGATCTCCGCCAAAAGCTTCTTGTCCAGCTTCTTTATCCACCTGGCAGGTATGCTCTCCTCGCCGAAATACGCCCCTGCCAGAGCCCCGGCTATGGCGCCGGTGGTATCTGCATCCCCTCCCTGGTTCACCGTGTCTATCAGGCACGCCTCAAAAGAGCGCGACTTGAAGAAGCAATGAAAGACGGTCTGCATGGTGTCCACCACATATCCGGTGGCAAGTCCCTTGTACGGCTCGAAGCTGAAGTTCGGGTACGTGCCGATCAGCTCATCCGCCTCCCGTCGCAACCGGTGCATGGAGCGCCCGTTGAGCGCCAGGTGCAGCAGCCGGCCCAGATAGAGGGAGGCGGCATCGGACAGGCCATGGTTGTGGGTCAGGTGGGCCTGCTGCAGGGTGTACTGCTCGAGAAGCTGTGCGTCCCCCACGGTGAAAAGCCCCACCGGCAACGTCCGCATGGCGGCACCGTTGCCGCCGTCCCACTCGTTCGGCGGGGTCTCCAGGACCCCTTTCAGCATGTAGTTCCGGATGCCGCGCCGGCAGGTGTCGCCGACGTCGATCGGCTTGGATCTGAGCCAGCCGGCCAGGTTGTCGGCAACGCCGGTGAGCGACCATTGCCCGGCGCCGACGATGGCCCGTGCGATACAAAGCGACATGTCGGTGTCGTCGGTCACCTGCCCCGGTTTCAGTCTCAGCCAGCCGCCGCCTACCATCTCTTTCAGCACGCCGTACTTGTCCCTGATTTCGCCGCGGGTCATGAACTCTACGGGCGCTCCCAGTGCGTCACCGATTGCCAGCCCCAGGAAGGCGCCTCTGGCGCGGGATTGCATGTCTTTCAAAGCTGAATCGGGCATGTGCTCTCGAATGCAATAAGTAATCCGTACCTCCCAGGTGGCGTGTTCACTCAATTCACACCTTCTTCAGCCGTCTTTCACTGCCCAAAAAATAGTCTCTTGCTCCGTTTACGAGGCATCTATTGCGCAGTGACGAAGGAGACGCACGGCGAAAACGCGCAGGTTTAGCGGGGATAGCCAGCTTAAATAAAGATGGCACGCTAAATGCTGATAGGAGCCGTAGCAGATACAACGGCGTATCTCAAATATGGCAACGACGCCCGACGGAGAGCTGCATCCTCCGCCGGGTTTTTTTTATGGGCGGCACGCACCTCACTTTCCTTCGGGAACGCGAAGATCACGCAGAAAAGGAGGAAATCATGGCTTCATCGTGCAGAAAAACGGAGAAAATCCAGGGGCACCCGTGTTTCGGGGGGAACCACCATAAAAACGGCCGCATGCATCTGGCGGTGGCACCGAAGTGCAATATCAAGTGCGGTTACTGCACGAGACGCCACGACTGCGCGAACGAGTCGCGTCCCGGCGTTACCAGCAGGATCCTTACCCCGTTGGAGGCGATCATCAGGGTGCGGGAGGTGATGGCGAGCCCGATTACCGGACCGATCATCAAGGTGATCGGCATAGCCGGCCCGGGCGACCCGCTCTATAACGCCGAGACCTTCGAAACCTTCAATCTGGTGGAGGCCGAATTTCCCCACCTGATCAAGTGCCTGAGCACGAACGGCCTGCTGTTGCCTGACAAGATGTCTCTTTTGGAGGAAATCGGGCTGCACAGCCTGACCGTGACGGTGAACGCGCTTGATCCCCGGGTAGGCGCCAAGATCTATTCCCATGTCTCTTACAACGGCACCAGGTACACAGGCGAAGAGGGGGCGGCCCTCCTGATCAAGAACCAGTTGGAGGGGATCCGCCAGGCCGCGGAACTAGGACTCACCATCAAGATCAACACGGTGCTGATTCCCGGTGTGAACGATGACGAGATCCCGGCCATCTCCAAGAAGGTGAGCGACCTGGGCGCCTTTGTCATGAACATCATGCCGATCATTCCGCAGGCCGACTTCGCCCAGGTGCTCCCACCGTCTCCCGAGAGGCTCGACGAACTGCGACTTGCCAATGAAAAAACCATCGGACAGTTCAAGCACTGCAAGCAGTGCCGGGCGGACGCGGTCGGGTTGATAGGTCAGGACCTGCAACTCGCGCAGCCCAAGTAGTTATGATCTCCTACTTTGCAGAGACGGATTTCTCCCCCTTTCTGGCCCTGGCAAAAGAAGAGGGGTGGATCTGCGGCCGCTGGGAGCTGGAATTCCTGAGGAAAAGTTTCCCGCAAGGGTGCCTGGTCTGCCGTGAGCAGGGAAGCACCCTGGGGTATGTCAGCTCGATCCAGTACGGCAAGAGCGGCTGGGTCGGGAACCTGCTGGTTCCCCCGGACGCCCGCAGGCGCGGCATCGGCAGGAGGCTCATGGAGCAGGCGGTCTCTGCGCTTTTAAAGAGCGGCGTGGAGACCGTTTGGCTCACCGCATCACTTTCCGGCGCCGGGCTCTACCAAAGGCTTGGCTTTCTCCAGGTCGACAACATCGACCGCTGGACCGGTTGCGGGATAGCCGGCCAAGCGGTGAAGCCCGTGCCGTTCGATCTCGAAACGGTGAGAGCGGTGGACCGCGCCGGTTGGGGTGAAAACCGGGACGCCTTGCTGCAGATCACCTGCGCAAGGGGGCGCCTCTACAACAGCCCGGGCGGATTTCTTTGCTGTCAGCCTTGGGAGGACGGCCTGCAGATAGGTCCCTGGGGAGGCCTGTTCGGGAGCCGGGCCGACGAACTCCTCGATCAGGCGCTTTCAGCGGCAGGGGAGCGCGTGTTTCTGGATGTGCCGGCAGCGAACCTTATGGCGGCTTCCCTGCTGTCTCAAAGGGGTTTTTCTATCAAAGGGAGCAGCGCCCTGATGTATTTTGGTGCACAGCCGATTTATCAGCCCGGATTTATTTTTGCACTAGCCACCATGGGAAGTATCGGTTAAAGTGGGCCCTTTTTTAGTCAGGCGTTGGCAAGTGCGTGACTGAGCCGGATTTTATCTTTCATCTCTATATATTCGCTTGGCTGCATCCCGCCGCGAAACTCGTCTCCTCCCCAGAAGGGGGAAACTCCCTGATCGCTGAGGCAAGGCTCCCCCCTTCCAACCTCCCCCCGCTGGGGGGAGGAGTAAGCAGCTGGAGTTGGGAAACTCAGAAATTCAGGTGCAGAAATGGTTTTCCATAGGAATCATCCAGCCCGTGCAGCTTCGATTCCCTCCCCAGGAGGGGGAGGGTTAGGGAGGGGGAACCCTGCCGGTCCCTGGGTGAGAAACCTAAGTCTCCCCTCTCGACCTCACCCCCGCTGGAGGGAGGAGGAAACTGTGATCTCGTTAACCAGTTGATATTATAGTCCTAAAGGAGTCGCCATGATCGTTGTTGCCTGCATCAAGCAGGTTCCGGATACCACCCAGGTGCAGATTGATCCGGTGACCAACACCCTCATCAGGGAGGGGATCCCCTTCATCATCAACCCGTATGACAGCCACGCACTGGAGGAGAGCCTCCGCCTGAAGGACAGCCATGGGTTCAAGGCGGTTGCGCTTTCCATGGGGCCTCCCAATGCCGAGGCGACGCTCAGAAAGGCGCTAGCGCTCGGCGTCGACCGGAGCGTCCTTTTGTCTGACCGCGTATTCGGCGGCGCCGACACGCTTTCCACCAGTAACGTCCTCTCTGCCGCCATCAAGAGGCTGGGCGAGGACGAGGAGGTGGGGATCGTTTTCTGCGGCAAACAGACCATTGACGGCGATACTGCCCAAGTCGGCCCCGGCATCGCGGTGAGGCTCGGCTTCTCGCAGCTCACCCTGGTCGATCGGATCGAAAAGATCGATCTGGAGGGGAGGACCATCACGGTGCGCCGCAAGCTGGAGGGGCGCTACGAGATTGTTGAAGCGCGCCTGCCCGCCATGATCACCGTGGTGAGGGAGCTGAACCGGCCGCGCTACCCGACGGTCCCCATGCGCCTGGCATCAGCCAAGGCCGACGTCGAGTGCTGGAGCAACGAGGAGTTGCAGCTGGACGTGAACAGCGTCGGGCTTAAGGGGTCCCCGACCTGGGTGAGCCGCATCTTTTCACCGGAGCGAAGCGAAGGGGAGATCGTGGGCGACGGCATAAAGGATCCAGTCGGCGCAGCGCATCTGCTCATTGACCGGCTGCTCGACGGCGACCTGCTTGCTGTATGACCTGCAAGGCGATAGCCGTTCTGGCAAAACCGGGCGGGGCTTCACCTACGAGAAACGTCTGTTGGCGATTCCGGCCTGCTACAGCGGTGCCGATAGTTCTAAAAAAGGGTGAACAATGAATGAACCACAAAAGGTGAAAAAGCCGCGCGGCAAGGCGAGGATCATTACCGGCAAGTGCATAGCCTGCGGCGCCCGCTGCCAGAGCGTCTGTCCTGTGGACGGCGTGGAGATGAGTGCAGAGGGCGAGCCGCTTATCGCCACGGAGAAGTGCATCGGCTGTGTGAAATGCGTGAAGGTCTGTCCGGCCGGCGCCCTGGAGATGTTCTATACCGCCGAAGAGCTGCTGATCATAGCCTCTTTTTCGCAGGAAAGCGGCGACGAGCCGGATGAGGATGAACTCGAGCGGCGCCGCAGGGTCGCCCCCTACCGCGGCGTATGGGTCTTCATCGAGCAAAATGCCGGCGAAGCGGCCCGGGTCTCCTGGGAGCTGACCGGCGCCGGCCGCGAACTGGCAGATACTTTGGGGGTAGAGCTCTCGGCGGTCATCATCGGGGATCAGGTAGGACATCTGGCCCAGGAGGCCTTCAGCTTTGGCGCCGACAACGCCTATCTGATCAGCCAGCCTGTTTTTCGGCAGTACCGCACCGAGCCGTACCTGGAGGCGATGGTTTACCTGATTAACAAGTACCAGCCGGAGGTGGTCCTGATGGGGGCAACCGGCATGGGGCGCGATCTGGCGGGGGCGGTCGCCACCCGCGTCAAGACGGGGCTTACCGCCGACTGCACGGGGCTCGGCATCGACGCCAAGAGAAACCTGATGCAGACGCGTCCGGCCTTTGGCGGCAACATCATGGCCACCATCATGTGCGACAAGTTCCGGCCGCAGATGGCGACGGTCCGCCCGCATGTGATGCCGATGCCTCAGCCGCTTGCCAAAGCCTCTGGAAAGCTGATCGAGGAGAGCTTCTCGATTTCCGAGTCGGAGATCTTCACCCGGGTGCTTCAGGTGATAACGGACAAGGGGGGCAAGGATCGCGTGGACGTGGCGGGGGCGGAATTCATCGTCTCCGGCGGGCGCGGACTGATGGCGAAGGAGAATTTCGCCCTGCTGGAGGAGCTCGCCGACCAGCTGGGCGGGGTGGTGGGGGGCTCGCGCAGCGCGATTGATGCGGGATGGCTCCCGCAGGATCGACAGGTGGGGCAGACCGGCAAGACGGTGCGGCCAAAGATCTACATCGCCTGCGGTATCTCCGGCGCCATACAGCACCTGGTGGGCATGCAGGATTCCGACGTCATCATTGCCATAAACCGGGATGCAGAGGCCCCCATCTTTGAGGTGGCCACCTTCGGCATAGTCGGGGACCTCTTCCAGGTGGTGCCGGCCCTGACAGCGAAGATCCGCGAGCTGAAGCAGGCTCGCTTTAACTAAACGGCCAGTCATTGCGCGTGACGCTACTCGCGCCAGTTCTCTGAATCATAATGGAGTCATTCATGCAACAACTGATATTCGCCGGCCTGCTGTCGGCCTCCCTGCTGGTCTTTTCCTACAGCTGCTACCGCCGCCTGGGGCTCATCGCCGTGGGCACCGCCGAGGAGCGCTTCGATCAACCGGTCAGCCGCTTCAGGGCGATGCTCGTTTACGCCTTCGGGCAGAAGCGGGTCATGGAGCGCCCCTTCGGCCTTAATCACAGCGTCATCTTCTGGGCCTTTCTGGTCCTTACCCTTGCCAACGGCGAATTCCTGCTCGCCGGCGTTTTCCCGAGCATCTCCTTCGCGCTGCTCCCGGAGCCGGTACATGGCGCGCTCGTTCTGCTGTTCGAGGTCTGTTCGCTGGCAACCTTGCTGGCGGTCGCGGTCGCCTGTGTGCGCAGGGTCGTCAAGCCTCCCTTTGAGGGGGCGCGCAGTCCGGAGGCCTTCTTCATCCTCTCCATGATTGCGGCTCTCATGCTCGCCTATTTCGGTATGCACGGGGCCGAGATCGCCCTGGGGACGGCCGCTCAGTCCGCCACCACGCCGGTTTCCAACCTGGCGGCCAAGCTGCTGCTGTACGCCCCGAGCGCGCAGCTCACGGCTCTACCTGCCGTCTTCTGGTGGATCCACGCCCTGGTGCTCATCGCGTTCATGAACTTTCTTCCCTACAGCAAGCACATGCACATCCTGACCGCCATCCCGAACGTCTTTCTGCGCACCCTGGGGAGGAGCAACTGCCAGCCGCGGGAGGCGTTCGACGAGGGGAACAGTTTCGGGGCGAACAGCGTGGACCGCCTGAGCTGGAAGGATCTGCTCGATTCATTCTCCTGCACGGAGTGCGGCAGGTGCCAGGATGTCTGCCCGGCGGCCAGCACCGGCAAGGCGTTGAATCCGAGGCTGATCATCCACGCCATCAAGGAGAACCTGCTGGCAAACGCCGCCTGGATCAGAAGCGCTCCCCTTAGTGCACAGGACCCAAATGCCGCTGCGACCTCCTTGATCGGGGCGCAAGGGGGGGGTGCCAGCCCCGAGGCGGCGCTTTGGAGTTGCACCTCGTGCGGTGCCTGCATGCAGGCCTGCCCTGTTTTTATCGAGCATCTCCCGAAGATTGTGAAAATGCGTCGCCACCTGGTGCAGATGGAGGCGAAATTTCCCGACGAACTGCTGAACCTCTTCGAGAATATGGAGCAACGCTCCAACCCCTGGGGCATGGCGCCCTCCGAGCGGAGCAAGTGGAGCTCGCAGCTGGAGCTGCAACCCTTCGAGGCGGGAGCAACCGAATACCTGCTCTTCGTCGGCTGCTCCGGCGCCTTCGATGCCAGAAACAAACAGGTGACGGTCGCCCTGACCGGCGTGCTGGATGCGGCAGGGGTATCCTACGGCATCTTCGGCAGGGACGAAAAGTGTTGCGGGGAGAGCGTGCGTCGGCTTGGCAATGAGTACCTGTTCGAGATGATGGCCAAGGAGAGCGTGCAGCAGTTTCAGTCGAGAGGGGTGACCAAGGTGATCACCCAGTGTCCGCACTGCTACAACACCCTGAAGAACGATTTCCGCCAGTACGGTCTCGATCTCGAAGTGATACACCACAGCGAGTTCATCAAGGGCCTGCTGGACGAGGGGAAACTGACTCTCGGATCGAAAGCGACCGAACTCGGCACCGTCGTCCTGCACGACTCCTGCTATCTCGGCCGTCATAACGGCATCTACGAGGCACCGCGCGAGGTGATCAGGGAGCTGACCGGTGCCTCGGTCAGCGAGCTTGACCGGACCCGCGAGAACGCTTTTTGCTGCGGCGCCGGTGGCGGGCGGATGTGGCTGGAGGAACATGAAGGGACTCCGATCAACCGCAACCGCGTAAAGGAGGCGCTCGCCAAGAAAGCGGACACAATTTGCGTCAGCTGCCCGTTTTGCATGACCATGTTCGAGGACGGCCTGAAGGATTTCGCCGGAAGCGGTGCGCAGGTGCGGGATATCGCTGAGGTTGTGGCCTTGGGGCTGAAAGCCTGATCCAAGCACGTCTGCGGTAAGCGGGTCATTTTGCTGTATGGAGGGGGGTGTCCGGGATCGGGGCGCCCCTTTTCTCATTGAAATCCTCTGGGAACCATCGTACTATCGCCCTGCCTTAATCTTTGGGCAGCTGAATCTCCCGGCAGGAGCTGTATTGCTGCCGGGAATCAGCGCAGCAAGGGCTCCGCCGACCCCTGCCTTCTCCTGAACGCTACGCTTAAACCCTCGGTGGAGACCCGCATGCATCGCATCTGTCTGCAGTTTGTCCTTGTTCTCTGTTCTTCCGTTTCCTTCGTTTTCGCCGGCCCCATCGAGGAATGCAAGGAGTACGCGGCCTACGGCGTTCCCGGGCTCTCCGGCGACCTGCTTTGCCGCAAAGGATTCTTCCTGTCCCATGATCCGGTCAAAAAGACGCCGGTCTGGGTGGTCGAGCGCCTGACCCGGGTAAAGTCAAAAAGAGCCGTGAAAAGGTCGGACGACTTCAAGCCCGACTCGGGGCTGGAAAGGGGCAAACGGGCAGAACTCTCCGACTACCGGGGGTCAGGCTATGACCGCGGTCACATGGCGCCGGCGGCCGACATGGCCTGGGACCGGCAGGCCATGTCCGAGAGTTTCTACCTCTCCAACATGGTGCCCCAGGCAGGGATCGGCATGAACCGCGGGATCTGGATGGAGCTTGAGAAAAAGGTGCGCGAGTGGGTAGATGAGCGGGGAGAGCTCTTCGTCTACAGCGGGCCGATCTACGGCACTGATGAGCCGCAGACCATAGGGCGCAATCAGGTCGCCGTTCCGCCCTTTCTCTACAAGGTCGTGCTGGACCCGCTGCAAAAAGAGGCCATCGCCGTCATCATGCCGAACCAGAAGCTGAGGACCGAGGATATGTCCAACTACCTGGTGAGTGTTCGCGAGGTGGAGAAACAGACGGGGCTGCAATTTTTTTCCAACCTGCCGATGGCAGAGCAGGACAAGATAGAGTCGGTGAAGGCCCCGCGTCTTTGGCAATAGGCTCTCTTCCTTTCCTTTCCAGTCAGGGCGCAGGCTACTTAATGTGTTGCTTCAGTGTCTGAGGGTAAAAGCATCTTGGCCCAGGATGTTGCGCGCAATCCAACTGTAGGAGCGGCATTCCTGCCGCGATTACGATGCCACCCGTTCCAGAGCTTTTTTTTTCGTTAGGGCGAGCTTGCCATCGCGGCAGGAATGCCGCTCCTGATATCTCCCACGACATGTCCCACGGCGTCTCCCTCAGTAGGCGACGTATGGACCGGTGCCAATTACGGAAGGCCTTCCGTTTATGCCGAAAAAAACCTCGCGCCCCATGAAGAACGGCAATCCCCAGTCGAACCCGAAGGTGGACGGTCCTGCTATATCGCTGAAAACGTTGTTGGGCGACTGGACCAGGGTCAGAAAGTTGCTGACGTTGAACGGTATGTTCGCCGATGGCTCACCAAAGTTGCCGACTGTGGTGGCTGATAGCGCCTGCGTTGCCGGCGGGCAGTACCAGGCGGTATTAGGGGAGGGACAAAGAGGCAGCGCCGGTGCCTCGTTCGGGAAAAACAGCCCGTTCGAGCCGGTGTCTAGAAAGCTTGGGCCGTTCACGCCTTTGTAGATGGTGCTGAAATCCCCGAACAGGGTGGTAGGGAAAACGGTTTTCGAAACCGGGTTGTTGTTTGCCTGGGTGCCGATACCGAATATGATCGAACCGCTGCTGGAGACGACTCCACCTGCCGGTACTGCTGGCAGTTGCACGAGTATGCCGTTATTGTCCTGCGGCAGACGCGCCACCGGGTTTTGCACCTGGCTGGCCAGGGGAACCGTGGTTCCCTGGCAACTGGTCCCGGTGCACCTGTAATAGATCCCTATTCCCGGGTTGGTGACACAGGCCGGGCCGCAGTCCTCGATTGCCACGCCAATACCTAATATTCCGCTGAGGCCTGCCGTGGCCACGTTCGGGTCGGCGTTCGCGCAGGCTGAAGGGCGTGTGCCGAAGGTGGAGTCGATCACCTGGATCGGCACCCGCACCGCCGGCTCGCCTCCCATCTTCACGTCGGCCCAGCTGACAGGCCCCCATACTGACGATTCATCGGCGAACTGGATGCACTGGGCGAGCGAACCGGAGCCGCTCGCCACCTGGGGGAGGGTCAGCCCCGGCATCGCCTCCTTGAAGATGCGCAGACCGTAGCTTCCGGTGTCCACAATAATGTCCGGGATGGTCCGGCAGATCGAACTGTCGGGATTGCAGACGGTGACGCTTACGCACGGCTTGTTCAAATAGCTGGAGTCGGAGCAGAGGGCGCCATTCACCGTGATTGCCATGACGTTGGATGCAGCAGCCGTAGCAGGGGCAGGGGCAGGATTGTCGCCACCTCCGCCTCCGCATCCCGCCGAGAGAGCGAAAAACGGCACGACCATGAAAATCCCTGGCAGTAGTTTAGTGTATTTCATCGGTCTTCACCCCGTCAGGAACCAGCGCGGGGAGGTAGGCGCGCCCCTGCAGGTTGCCCATGTGTCCCCACGTCTCGACCACCATCCGATCCGACTGCACGCGAGAGCGTCTCTTGCCGTGCTGTCGAGGCAGCTGCCGTTTGGCACTCTTGTACTCATCGGCGTAGGAGCCTAGCAGCGTGCTGAGGTCCGGGTGCACCAGTCCGTTCCAGGCCACGGCAAATACGACTCCGGACGGTGTGATGAATTCCCGTACCGCTGTCGCATCTGAGGCAATCTCCTGGACTGAGTATTTGGCGAAGCTGGTGGTTGCGCGTTTGACGGCAGAGAGGGCTTTTTTGTCCCTGACGATCGAATCGGTGCCTTCGCCGAGGGTTGCCCGGGCCTGGCGGGCACCCAACAGAGACAGCGCCAGCAGTCCCAGGCAGAGGAAGATGGTACTAGTCGGTAATTTCATAGCAATACCGTCCTTTTGCAGAAGGTTGGCTTAAACAGGTTTAAATTCTACCATGCCGGAGGTTTTAAGCTTTTCAATTGTGCTGCAGAAAAAAAGACCACCGGCTGCCGGAAGGGGCAGGGGTGGTCTTGGATATCTTCACCGAGTAAAAATCGGCACACGTAAACGGCAAGAAAGGCATGGAAAGGGCAGGGTTAATCTATTGTTTCAGGCTCTAACCTGAGACCGTTCTTTGATCTGCAGTTATCCGTGCAGTTTCCGTTCAATCCGTGTCCAGAGCCTCTGTCTTACGTTTCCGATTCTAAGGTTTTGATTTCTCCGTTGCTCCGTTGCCCCGTGTTTCCAATGCCTTTAGTCCTCGCGAAATCTAACGAGTCGAGCGGAAGTCAAGAGCCGGCTGGCATTGATAGTTTATTTGGCCTGCGGTTTTACATCCATCATGTTGGAGATTTCCTCGGTCAGGTCCTTGGTCTCCAGGGTGTCGGTCAGGTAGAGGACCGCCTTTTGTTCAAGCACAGCAGTATAGCCGTGCGACTTCGCATAGGACGCCGCTGCCTTCTTGATGGTAGTGTAGAGATCTGAGGTCAGCTTCTCCTGTAACTGCTGCATTTCCTTCTCGCTTGCCATCACCAGTTTCTGGTATCCTTCCATCTGCTTCTGGAACTCCCGTGCCTTGGCGGCACGTTCTTTGGGCGGCATGCTGCTTATTTTCGCTTCGATGGCGGCCTTTTGTTTTTCAAGCTGTTTCTGCTTTGCTTCTATCTTCGTCCGCAGTTTGGCGGATTTGGCCTTCAGGGAAGCAGCGGCAGCCTTGCCGCCCTTCGATTCAGCGGCGATCTTGGCCATATCAACATAACCGATCTTTACTGCTTGCTCTTTGGCCGCTGCAGGCTCGGACACTGGCGCAGCTGCAGGTGAGGGTGGAGTGATCGCTTCTGGCGCCGAAGACGCGCCCGATGCCGAAGCCGTCGGAGCCGGTGCAGTGGAATCGGCAAAAGCCGGGTTGGCAATGAGAGCTGTGAGTGCTGCGCCGATCAACAGAGTCAGATATCTATTCATGTTGTTTCCTTTTCCTGTGTGTGATGTTTTTCAATCAGGGGAGCATAAAACCTTTAACCGGTTTTGGCAATTAAAAGAAATTATCATGCACTGGTGAGGCTACCGCAGGCATCGATGCGGGGACAATGGATATTGACTCGTTATCTTAGCGCTGTTACCATGCCTGCATCAAACAGGAGAGCCGTCATGCCAGATATAACAGAAACATTGCAGGCACGGATGGAAGAAGATCCGGCTATGCGCGCTATGCTTGGTGGTGCGTTGCAGGAGATACTCGAACTCAGGAAGAAACGCGACGCTCTGGAAGAGATACTCATTATCCTGGCCAGAACAGAGCTGCCCTGGGACGATGACGGTAAACTTAACGACGCTTTTCCGCAGTTCAAGGTGCGTTACCTTAATGCTATGCATGAGGCATCGCAACTGCTCGGCCTGGAACTGCGAAGCACCATCACCAGGACCGAACCGAGAACCTGAACAGTCAGTCTGATAGAGGAGTAAATATGTCGCTTCAGTTACAGTGGATTGCCTTCATAGGAATTTTTTTCCTGCTGCCGGGTGTCATCGGCGGCTGGATAGCCCGAACCAAGGGTAGGAATCCCTTTTTATGGTTTATCGTCAGCGGTTGTTTCCCGCCCACGTTGATGATCGTATTCTTTCAAGCGCCTGTACGCGCAGTTCAAGGGCACTACCACCAATGCTCCAAATGCCGTGAATACAGCAAGTGGCGCGAATCCGTCTGCAGGTTCTGCCAGACAGACCTGACTGTCTGAGCAGCTGATGGTGTCCACACCTCCGGAATTTACCCAAGCCTTTCGGGAATTGAAAGCTCTGTCCCGGCGGGATCTCACCCAAGGGGTCAAGCTGGCCAAATTCAAGAAAACAGCCGGCTCTCTGCTCAAAAAAGATCCCGTCACTGCCAATACCTTGCGGGGAGTCGTCGCCTGCCTTGAACACGACATCACTTCGATGCATGCCTATCACAAGGCGGCGATCGAGCAATCGGAATCCTGTTTTTCGCTGATCTATTATGCAGCTTCTCTGGAAAAGTGCTGCCTCTGGAGCGAATCCGTGAGGTTTGCCCTGCTGGCCCTGGATCACGATCCGCTCGATGCCAGTCTGCTGCAGGCAGTCATCAAAATAGCGCCCCTGACCGGCAGATTCTCCTTGCTGAAGAGGCTGCTTGCCCAGTGGCAGCAGGCCCATGCAGATGTCGCGCACCCCCGTCAGCGGGACTGCGAGATGGTAGGCGAGATACTGGCAGCTAACGGGCTGCTGGAAAAGGATCTGAAGGCGGTTCTCTCTGCCATCGGTGCCGCGCTGTCGGAAACGGACCTGATTCTAAGGGATTACTCCTACCTGATTGTCGACGAGCGCGACCTGCGTCCCTTTATCCATTACCGATTCGTGATTCCGGACCAGTTCGTGGCGTCCTACTATGAAGACCTGATAGCGGAAAAGCTGGCTGCGGTGGAATGCCATCCGAGGACCTTCGAGGTTTTTTCCTTCAGCATCGAGAACTCTACGGTTTATGAGCTCTACGAATACATGGAGCGCGAACTGGTGGCCAGTGCGGACACCATTCGCGTCCCCGATCCCGAAAAGATGATGCTTATTGAGGAACTTGTGGCAGGCGTGGAGATCTGATCATGGTGAGTAACGAATCGCGCATCCGTTTCCATGCCGCTTTCGAACTGGTGCTGGATGAGCTGATCGCCGTCGTGGCCAAGGAAAGGGAGCGGGATCCGGACAACTACAGGAACTCTCCGCGGACCAAGCTGCTGGCGAGCGTCTACAAGGCCATCAAGGACGATATCCCGGCCGATCCGCTGCAGGCCGCCTATTACCAGGGAGAAAACGAGGACTATTCCTACCGTCAGTGGAAGAGGGCGAAGCCTGCCAAGCAGTACCGCTTGTTTTTCAGATGCGTGAATGAGAGCAACCTGATCATCTACGCGTGGCTCAACAGCGAAATCAGTCTGGGTAAATACAAAAGCCACATGGAGGCCTACCGGGCCTTCCGCAAAAAGATGTAGGACCTTTGCGGGCGCTCGCCAGTGGCGGACAGACGCCCGCGACCTCCAAAGCCCCGCCCTATAACCCCTCGCTTAATCCCACGCTGGAAAAGACCTTTATCTGCGGGTGCCTCCCTTCGACTGCCAGTGCCGCGCAAAATCCCTTCGGCACGGCGATGTCTTTGATGCTCCACCTGGCCGTTTCGCCCGGGGAGCCCCTGTGCGCCAGGAGCGCCGCCGGCTCCTGTGGCAGAAGTGAGATGTCGAAGCTGTTGGATGGGTAGGAAAAGCCGGTGCCGGTCCCCTTCAGATAAGCTTCCTTGCGGGTCCAGCATCTATAGAAGGCGTCTATTTGACCCTCTTCAGGCAGGCTGAACAGTTCCTCCTGTTCACGGGCGGAAAAATAACGTCTGGCCATGGCGGCAAAAGAGAGGTCCTGCCGCACCAGTTCAAGATCGCAGCCGATCTCGCAGCCGACGGCGAAGGCCAGAAGCAGGCAGTCCCCGGCGTGCGACAGGTTGAAGCTGAGCGAATCCGCCTCCAGGTGGTCCGAGAGATGCAATTTACCGAATTCCCCTTCGGAAAGCCGGATCTTGCCCGGCTCTTCGCCCAGATATCGCGACAGTAATTCCCGCAAGATCCCGCGTCCCGCAAAGAACCGATCCCGCCGATCTCTGGCCAGCAGACGGTTGCCGCGCAGCAGCTCATCCTCGCTCAGAAAACCCTGCAGGCGCGCCAGGTCTCCTGCCAGCTCGGGACGCTGAACCAGCCAGACCTGCACCTGACCCGCGCCGGGCGCAAGGAAAGGCCTCACCTCGCTCCCTTTTCGAACCACTCTCGCAGCTGGACGAGCCCCTGGTCGATGGAGATGCGGGGCTGGTAGCCGAGGTCGCGGCCGGCCGCCGAGATGTCGAACCAGTGGGCGGTAGCGAGCTCCCGGGCCACAAAACGTGTCATGGGGGGCTCGCCGGAGAGCTGCAGCAGCTTCCAGATCGCCTCGCAAAGGGAGCCGGCCGCGTAGGCAAGAGCCGGAGAAACGGAGCGCTCCTCGGGGGGAAGACCGGCTGCGGCCAGGATGCGGTTCACCATCTCCCAGACAGGCAGCGGCTCGCCGTTGGATATGAAGTAGGCCTTTCCTGCCGGGGCGCTTCCCAGCGCCAGACGGTCGGCCGCGTTCAGGTGGGCCTCGGCCGCGTTCTCTACATAGACGGTATCGACCAGGCAGGGGCGCCGTCCTATGCGCCTGAGCTTTCCGGCGCGCGCCTTGGCGACGATGCGCGGCACCAGGTGATTGTCGCCCGGTCCCCAGATGAGGTGCGGACGCAAAGACACGGTGGCAAGCGAGCTGCCGTTGGCGGCCAGCACCGCCTGTTCGCCGAGCGCCTTGGTGCGAGGGTAGTGCGCCTTGAAATGGCAGGGGTAGGGGAGCGATTCGTCCCCCCCTTCGACGTCGGACCCGTCGAACACCACGCTTGGGGAACCGGTATAGACCAGACGCGGGATGGAATGGAAGCGGCAGGCGGCGATCACGTTCTCGGTGCCGAGCACGTTTGCCTGATAGTAGTCGTCCAGGCTTCCCCACACTCCCGCCTTGGCTGCCACATGGAAGACGACGTCGCAGCCGCGGGCCGCCTCCAGCAGGGCATTCAGGTCCGAGAGGTCGCCTCGCCGGTGGGTCGCCCCGAGCTTGGCCGACTCCGCGTGCTCCCCCCTGGAATAGCTGACCACCTGATCGCCGCGCATCCTCAGCTGCCGCACGATGGCGCTTCCCAGAAACCCGCCGCCGCCTGTCACCAGCGCTTTCAATTGAGCCTCCCAGCCGCCCAGACGGCCAGCTTCTCGCGAAAGATCTTGGCGTTATGGCGGATATCGACCGGGAAGGAGCGGTGGAACAGGATGGTCTCGATGCAATGGGTATGGATATGGTCGCGGGCGATGGCCAGCAACTCCTCACGCAAGAGCTTCCTGTCCACCTTGACCCCTTTTTCCAGTTCCACGCAGATTACCGGGGTCAGCTCTCCGGGAGTTCCCACGCCGACCAGCGCGCTCCGGTACACCTGGGGGTGCGTATTGAAGACAGCTTCGCAGGGGATGGTGAAAAGCGGCCCTTCCGCCGTCTCCACCCGGTGCGATTTGCGGCCGCAGAACCAGACCCTACCGTTTTCGTCGCGTCCGCCCAGGTCTCCCATGCGGTGGAAGAAGGAGCCGGTTTCCGGGTCGCCGATCTTCGAGAGGTGGTCTGCTTCCGGGCGGTTGTAATACCCCCTGGTCACCTGCTCCCCCTGCACGATGATCTCGCCGATCTTTCCGGTCGGCACCCGCAGCGACTCGTCCCATCGGTAGATCGGTTCATCGCTGATCTCGATCACCTCCAGGCGGATCCCTTCCACCGGGCGTCCGATGCAGACACCGCCGCCTGCGTCGGTGATCTGCCGGGTGGATTCCAGAATCTCGCTGCTGCCGATGGAGCAGACCGGCAGCGCCTCGGTGGCGCCGTAAGGGGTGAATACCTGGACCCCGGGATTCAAGAGGCTCGTGAAGCGCTCAAGGACCGCCGCCGGCACCGGTGCCCCGGCGGAGATGGCCCGCCTGAGCGTGGGCAGCTTTATCTGGTGCTTTACCCCGTAGCGGCCGACCCGGTTGATGAGCGCCGGCGAGCCGAACATGGTGGTGACGCCGTAGCCGTTGATGGCCTGGATGATCTTGACCGGGTTGACCGAGCCGGGACGGGTGAAATCCATCTCAGGGATGACTGCCGTCATGCCGAGGGCCGGAGCGAAGAGGGCGAAGAGCGGGAAGGTGGGGAGATCGATCTCGCCGGGCTCGATGCCGTAGACGGTCTTAAGGGCCTCGACCTGGGCGGCGAAATTGCCATGGCTGTAGACGGCGCCCTTGGGGGCGCCGGTGCTGCCGCTCGTGAAGAGGATGGCGGCCACGTCCTCCTGCCGGGTCGGCGCCAGGGTGAAAGGGGTTTTAAGCGGATTCTCCTTGATGAGGGCGGAGAGCGTGGTGCCGCCCCAGGAAAGGCGCCGTCCGACGGTGAGCAGGATGCGGATGGAATCTTTCCCCCAGCCGAAGATGAGTCGCGCGATGTGTGCCTTGGGGATGCCGATGAAGGCGTGGGGCTGTGCCTCGGCGAAGCATTTTTTCAGGTTCTTGATCCCCAGCCCCGGGTCGATCAGCACCGGCACCGCGCCGACCTTGAAAAGGGCGAAGGTGAGGGCGAAAAACTCGGGGCTCGGGGTGACCATCAATACGGTGCGCACGCCGCGGCAGATGCCGATACCGATCAGCCCGTGGGCGATGCTGTCGCTCATGCTGTCCAGTTCGGAGAAGCTCATGCGGCGCTTTTGCCTGGGGAAGATGATGGCCGCGGTGTCCGGCTGACGCCTCGCCATCTCCGGCAGGTGAGCGGCGATATTGACGAAATCGCTTTTTAGCATCTTGTTGGGGAGTCGGTCCTTTGGTCCGTCTGTTTCAGGAAGCCGGCTATCAGCGGGACCACTTCCTCCTTCATGTCTTCCAGGATGTAGTGTCCGGCGTCCGGATAGCGGTGCACCTCGGCATGCGGATATCGTCTGACCCATTCGGCAAGAAAGGTGGTATCGAAGACGAAGTCGAGTTCGCCCCAGAAGATCGCTATCGGCAGCTGGGAAAACTGGCGAAGCCCGGCGGCGATCTCGCTCACCAGTGCATAGTTGCGGTCCTTCGGGGCGAGCGGGATGTCCTGCACGAAGCGGAGCGTGGCGATCCGGTTTGCCCAGGAGTCGTAGGGGGAGCGGTAGGCGAGTCGGAGATCCCTGGAGAGCGGGTTCTTCTTGCATCCGACCAGGGAGGCGCCGAGGCTGAAGGCGTTGAAGCCCCGCACCAAAAGGGTGCCGAGCGCCGTGTCGCGGCAGATCTTCAGCCCGAGCGGGAATTTCTTTTCCTGCGGCAGATGGAAGGCGGCGGTATTCAGCAGCACCAGACGACCGATCCGCTCCGGGTGGCGGGCGGCGTAGCCCATGCCGATCATGCCGCCCCAGTCGTGCAGGACCAGGGTGATCTTTCCTTCCAGGCCGAGGTGGTCGATCAAATGCTCCAGGTCGTCCACCCGACGGGCAAGGGTGTAGTCGTAGCGCGCATCACCCGGTTTGTCGGAGAAGCCGCAGCCGATATGATCCGGCACGATGCAGCGGTAACGCTCCCGCAGGGCCAGCACAAGGTTCCGGTAATAGAAGGACCAGGAAGGGTTGCCATGTACCATGACCACCGGATCCCCCGCACCCTCGTCGAGATAATGGTAGGAGAGGCCGTCGAGGTCCAGGGTGTGGCCGGAGAAAGGGTATTGGTCGGTAATTGCGAGAGTCATTTAAGTTTAGATATCCATGTTTTTTTCATTCACCCCGGCTCAGCTCTAAAAGCTGCGAGGGTGTGAAGGTAAGAAATTTTAGAAAAGGCCTAACCACAGAGGTCTCAGAGGTGCACAGAGGAAAGGCTGCAATCGAGTCTCTTTGTTTGCTTTTCCTCTGTGGCTCTCTGTGTCCTCAGTGGTCATGCTTTACGTCGATGGCGCCTACCATTCGACCCCGAGCATCAGGCAGTTAAGGCCGCTGCCGATACCGAGCATGGCAACCCGGTCGCCGGCGGAGAGGACGTCGCGCTCGTCGGCGAGCGCTGCAGTAAGCGGCAGAGAGACGGTCCCCATGTTGCCGAGAAACTCGTAGGTGGTGAAATCCTTGTCGAGCGGGATGCCGAGGGTCTTCAGTATGGCGCTCTGGTGCGCGCTTCCCACCTGGTGGCAGACCACCCGGTCCACCTCCGAGTCTTCCCAGCCGACCTCCGGTATGAACTGGGCCCAGGTACGGCGGCCGAGCTCTACCCCGTGATTCATGACACTTACCGCGTCAGTGCTCATGGACTGGATGAAGCCGCCCTTGCCGTCCGGCGCCACCCCCCAAAGACAGAGGGCGTGATGTTCCGGGGCCGCCTGGGTGATGCCGCCCACGAGCCTGCGCCTGCCGGAGTTGGAAAAGGAGCCGTCGGTCAGCAGTACCGCCACAGCACCCGAGCCGCCGGTCAAGGTCGCCAGCGAGCTGGCGAAATTCTCCATGCTCCGGTCCGCCAGCATGCGGGCAATCATGATGTCGTTGATGTCGCGGGCGCTCTCGCAGGAGACCACCAGTCCCGCCCTGATCTGGCCGAGTTCGATCCGGTTGGCCACCTCGAGGATGCCGTTCAGCACACCCAGGCAGGCGCTGGAGAGGTCGAACACCGCGACGTTTCCCGAGATGCCGAGGCCTGCGGCCACCCGGCAGGCGGTGGCGGGTTCGAACTGTTCCCGACAGACGCCGGTGTAAAGGAGCGCGCCGATCTCGCTTGGGGAAACACCGCCGGCCGCCAGCGCCTTCTTACCGGCGGCGACGGCACCCTTGGATAGCGGAAAGCCAGGCTCCCACCAGCGCCGCTCCCGGATGCCGGTCAAGGCCTGCAGCTGCCCCGGTGCAAAGTGGAGGGTCTTGTAGAGAGGCTCCAGACGGGCCTCAAGTTCGGCAGAAGTGACTACCACCGGAGCCAGTTCATAGCCGAAAGATTCGATATATACCTTGGAATACTTCATTCGTCACCTTAGTGTTGTAGTCAACTTTTCAACATAGCACAGTATAAGCCCGGCCACAGAGGGCACGGCGGTTCAAAATCTCCCCCCTTTGAAAAAGGGGGCCTCCAACTCTCCCCCTTTGAAAAAGGGGCCTCCAACTCTCCCCCCTTTGAAAAAGGGGGCTTCCAACTCTCCCCCCTTTGAAAAAGGGGGGTCGGGGGGGATTTGCCTCGGCAGTTGGCAGTTGGCACTCCAAGTCAAATCCCCGAAACCCCACTTTTCCAAGGGGATATAGCTCCTGCTATCCCCTCTCCAGCTGCAGGGTAAAGTCATTCATCTGGTAGATGGGCCGCCCGTCTACCGACAGCAGGCCGGCAGCGGTAAGTATCTGCTCCTGGTCATCCACGGCGGTGATCCAGGCAACCACCGTCACCTGCGTGTTGGTCGGCACCACCTGGCCGCGATAGAGCCAGCGATGCCGGCGCTCCGGTGCCACGGCGGCCAGGGTGTCCCCCTCCCGCCATCCCCAACGCTCGACGGCGACGTACTTCACCAGCTGCAGAAACGACTCCAGCCCGAGCGAGCCGGGGGTCACCGGATCCTGGTAGAAGTGCGCCTTGAAGAACCACTCGTCCGGGTCGACCTGCTTGGTCCCCTTCAGGTAGCCGAGCCCGGCGGGGCCTCCGTTCGCAACGTAAAGCTCGATCCGGTCGATCATCCTTAACTGCTTCTCCGGGAAGGGGCGGGTCTCGGGGTAGGGCAAAGTGACCCCGCGCCCGATTTCCTCGGCGGTTGGCAGATAGGGGGCGGCATCCCGGATGCCGACCTGGTTGGCCAAGGCGTCCTTGGCAAAGAAGCCGAACATGGTGTCGCCCTGGTAGAGGATGCCGTGCCGGTCCGCCACCGAGAAGTCGAATTCCTGGATGATCATGCCGCCGCTGGTGGCCGCCTTGGTCAGGGTGGCGCTTGCCGTCAGGGTTCCGCTTTGCGGGTCGACCGGCCGGTGCTGGACGGCACTTCCCCCGAGATTCCTGAAGGAGATGTCGGTCGGGCTGCTAAGCGCCGAGCCGACGTAGGCCGCGAGCCACCCGCACGGCTGCAAGGCCGCTTCCAGAAGGACCGAGAACGGCATGCGCGGCTGCCGGTCGGCGGCAAAATACCAGGCGTCGGCGGGGATGTCGTACTGCGCCTCGGCCATGGCACCCGGCACCATCTGCCACGGCTGTCCGGCCAGGGCGGTGACCCGGTCCATGAACTGGAAGGGCGGGCCCGGCAGGCGGGCGATCTTTCGGCCGCCGTCGGCATCGAAGATCCGGTACTTGTCGCCGAACCCCGCAGAGGGGTTGCCGTTACTGTAGGCAAGGATCTGCTCTTTGGTGTAGATCGCCTCTTTAACATGGTAGGCGCCGCTCGCCACTGTCGTCCTGCCGAGCGCTCCATCTTCCAGCGGACCTGTTTCCTGTTGCGGCGAAGTGGAGCGCTGCCATAACGCGCTGAGCTTTTCCCGGTTGGTGCCGGTCAGGCGCACGGACATGTTGGTGATCTCGACTATCGCCCTGCCGTCCGCGTACATGAGTGCATCCACGATGGCGTACGGTTCCGGCCGGTAACCCATCTCGCGCACCGTCACCTCGTAGGAGACCACCTTGGTGGTCTCCAGCACCTGGCCGCGGCAGCAAAGCTGGCTCGCGACGCCCGGCACCGGCTGCCAGGCGGCACCCTCCGTTTCGGCAACCCATCCCATCCTGAGCAGGAAGATGCGCAGCGTGTGCATGCAGCACTCGTACATGAGGGTGCCGGGCATGACCCGGTCGTCCACGAAGTGGCAGGTGATGAACCAGTCGTCCGGACGGATGTCCGCTTCGGCGCGGATGAATCCCATCTGGTAGCGCCCGCCCTTGGGTGCCACCTCCATGACCCGGTGCACGAGCTGCATGGGGCCCCCCGGAATGGTCAGCGGGCGCTGCAGGTCGAGACCGGCAAAAAGCGGTCCGAAGCAGCCGGCCAGGTCGCCCGCTCTCAGGGCGTCGAGCTCCGCTGCGCTGTAGGTTGCGGGCTCCATGGGAACCAGTTCGACCCAGTCTGCGGGAAGCTTGCCGGAGCGCGCACGCAGGTCGAGCGCCCCCCGTACGATCCCTTTTCCCGCGGCAAGTTCCGCCTCTGAAAAGAAGCCGGCACAGCCGTTTCTCATGGATAAAAGCGGCTCGCCGTTCACCGTCGCCTCGAAATGGAAGCGGAACAGGTAGGTCTCACCCTGCCGGAAGAAGCGCTCGATGCGGATGTCGTAATTGATGGTCTCGCCGGGGCCGGGGAGCTCGCGGTGAAAGGTGACTACCGCGTCCAGCAGCCGGTAGACCGCCGTACCGCGGGTGATGAAGTCGATCCCCAGGTAGCCGGAGAGAAATAGATCGGCCTGTCCGGCCTCAACGGCTATGCAGGTCGGGATGCGGCCGCCGTCCAGGTACCAGGCGCCTGCCTGGACGTCGTGCTCGGTCACCACGCGGCCGCAGGTCATCGACTTGGGCTCGCCCTCAAGGGTCACGATGCGGTCGACCAGCATGAGAGGCTCGTCCGGCAGTCTCACCCTGGTCGGGAAGCTGTCCGCTTCGGCAAAGGCGGCGCCGAGCATGCGCCCGACGGAACCTGTGGCGAATTCCAGGCACATCTCCCGGTCGAAGGCGGGGGGGAGGGCGGCAGGGACAGCGAGGGTGGAAGCTTGCCCTGTCGGTCCCGTGCCGGTGGCGATTGCCGGCGTCGTGACTTGCCTGGAGACGGCAGGCGCCTCCAGGGGCATTCCGGCCGCCAACAGCTGCTGCTGCAGGGCGATCTGCCGGGCGACGGTGTCGGCCAGGGAGCGGCTAAACTGATCGGCCACGCGCAGGTAAGCCTCATGAGCCTGAAGGCGGGCCTGCTGCGCGGAGGCGAAATCGCTCAAGAGCGGGTCGCCGGTATTGGACTGCAGGAGAGCCGAGGGTGGCACCGGCTGCGGGACTGAAGCCGGCAACGTCGCCTCGACCGAGGTGGCGCTCTGGTCGGTCGGCAACTGTGCAGGCTGGGCAGTCGCCAGCCGGGGGACCTTGGAGGGCGAGTTGAAGAGTGTAGCAGCGCTTGCCAGTGGGGCCCCGGGAACTGGACAAGCCGCAGCCTGGGTGGCTGCTGGCCGTGGACCGGCAGGCGTACTTGCCGGTAAATCTGTCGAGCTGACTGCCGGTTCAGGGTGACTGTGCAAGGGAGCTGTTTCCTTAAGGTCCGTTTCGGCGGGAGCTGTCGGGACGGCCGCCATGGTGTGCCGCTTTGGAAGGGTCGGTGCAAAGGGAGCACCTCCTGTTTTGAACAGGATCTGGTTTCCTTTCCGGCGCGCGGTTTTTTCGGAAACGAGCAGGGCCGCTGCCGCAGTATGCAGCGGCGCGAAATCAACAGGGACCCGTTCTGCGGTCAACTGGCCCAACAGGCGCAAAACAGCTGAATTTGCCTCCAGGCCGGGAAGGCAGGCGGACCTGGCGATATGAGGACGGCCGGCGAGGATGCGGCCGATCATCCTGCTGCAGGAGCCTCCCGGTCCCATCTCGATGAAATAGCGGACCCCGTCGGCGTAGGCCGCCTCGATCACCTTGGGGAAATCGATCCCCTCGATGGCCTGGGCCAGGATCGAGTCTGCGGCAGTGCGGCGGTTCACCTGGTACGAGCTTCCGGCGGCGCCGCTGTAGAAGGCGACTTCGGCAGGCGCCTTGGTGGTAAAGAGGTGCAGATCGCGGTAGGGGCTGCCGACCTCGCGCGCCACTTCGCAATGCACCGTGGTTACCCCCTGCAGGGGGAAGAACCGGCAGTCGAGCATCGCCACCAGATGCTTGACCCATTTCACGTCTCCGCCGATCACGCACTCGTCCGGGGTGTTCACGATCAAGAGGTAGACCCGGGAGGTCTTCTTGAGAGCCCGGCGCACCTCGCGGACCGGCGCGTCCACCACTCCTATGCTCCAGTTGATCTCTTTGCCCTCGCTCTCGCCCCAGGCGCGCCTGGCTGCCCGGCACTCGCCGGCCAGGTCCCGGGTAAAGAGAGTGGAGGCCTGCATGCGCGAGAGCATCAGGTCGCGCTCGGTCCAGCTGCGCGAGGCGAAAAGTCCCGCGCATTCGCCCAGGCTGTAGCCGATGACGGCAGCGGGCTTGATCCCGAAACCCTGGACGAGGTCGCTGACTGCGCAACCTGTCGCGACCTGTCCGAAGATGACCGCCAGGTGGTTTTCGTTGACCGCCTCCATCGGCGCCCCGTTCCAGAACTGCTCGGGCTGAAACTGATCGCGCAGGTAGAGGTTTTCGGCGTCCTGTTGACGGTAGATCCCGGGCCAGCGGGCCGACAGCTCCATACCCATGCCCGGGTAATGGTTCCCCGATCCCGGATAGACAAAACCGATTTTCCCGGCGCTTCCCAGAGGTTCGGCGGAAAAGAAGAGCCGGTCGCGAAGGGAAGGGTGCAAGATGGCGTCTGCCTCGGCGGCGTCACTTGCCACCAGCTTCTTTCCCTGCACGCAGAGCGCGGCGAGTTCCTCATGATTGCGCGCCACCAGCGAGACCGCCAGCGGCTGGTCGAGGTTCTTGCCCTGTCGCTCCAAAAGGTCGCGGGAGAGCACTGACAGGTCGGGGCTGGGGGATGCGCCCGCTTTTTGCCGCAGCAGTTCCAGAGAGTCGGCAAGTTCCTTGCCGTCTGCCCCGCTTAGGCTGAAGAGGAATTCCTCTCCCGCGCCGAGCGGCGACAACCGTTCCGCGGCAGCCCGGGCCGGTTGCTGGTCATAACCTTCCAGGACAATATGGCTGCAGCTGCCGTCCACCCCGAAGCTGCTTACCCCCGCATGTCGCGCCCCTTGGGCGCGGTTACGAAGCCAGTAGCTGGAAGCCTCCGGCAGATAGAGCGCGCCCGTGCCGGAAAGTCTCGCCAGCGGAGTCTCGCCGGAGCGGGAGGTGGGGATGATCTCCTGGTAGAGCGCGAGGCAGCAGCGCACGAAGCCGGCCAATCCCGAGGCGGCGCCGCAGTGGCCGATGTCCGCCTTGACGCTTGCCACGGCTACGGAGCGAACGGCTGTCGGCGGAGCCGCTTCGCCCTCAGGGAGAACCTGCCTAGGGAGTGAGGTCGCCCGGCTCAAGGCTAAAGCCGCAGATGCCGGAGTATCCTCGGCCTGACCTGTTTTCTCCCTTGCCGCCTGATCGAAGAACTCCGCCAGTGCGAAGGCCTCCATCCGGTCTTCGGCCGGGTTGCCGCTGCCGTGAGCCTCCAGGAAGGAGACCTTTCCAGCTGCCAGGCCGGCCTCGCCGTAGGCGCGCTCCAGTGAACGACGGTAGGCGGCGCCACCGGGAAGCATCAGGTCGCCACTGGCGGTGCCGATCCCGTTTATCACCGCATAGATCCTGTCCCCGTCGCGCTTGGCGTCAGCCAGCCGCTTAAGGACTACTGCAGCAGCGCCCTCGCCGATGATGCTTCCGTCAGCTCTCTGGTCGAAAGGAGAAGCCATGCCGGCCCTGGAGAAGGGACGTCCCATGTGCTGGCCCAAGGCCGCGCGCAGATCGCCGGCCAGATCGACGGCGCCGACGATGGCCCGGTCGATCTCCTTTCCCTGCAGCTGGCGCACGGCCGTCTCCAGGGCGCGCAGGCCGGAGCTCTCTTCGCTCGACAGGGTGAAACTCGGGCCGCCGCAGCGAAATTCTCTGGCGATCCGGCTGGCCACCACGCTTCCTAACGCGCCCATGGTCCGGTTCGCGCTGAGCGCCGGCCCACTCTGCTCGCGAAGTTCCTCGATCCACGAGGCGAGTTCCTCTCGGCTTAGCTGAAGACCGAGCTCTTTGGCCCAGCCGGCCGCCTTCTCGGCGATCGACCAGCGAAAGCTGAAGTTCGTGCTGTTCAGGTCGAGTGCTATGCCGATGAATACGCCGGCGCGCAGGTTGTCGGATCGATCGACCCCGGCATCGGTCAGGGCGGCGGCCGCTGCCTGCAGCATCAGAAGCTGCTGGGGGAGCATCTCCTCCAGCTCGCGCGGCGGAATGCGGAAGAGCTCGGCAGCCAGGGCAAATTCATCCAGGTAGAAACCGGCAAAGGGGGTGTCCTTCAGCCGCTCCCTGCCAAACCAGGCGCTCTTCTCGGCCCCCCACCAGTCCTTCGGGCCGGATGGCGCAGCAGAAGGGTCGCCGCCCAAGACGCGCGACTGGAACGAGGCGAGCGTCTGCCAGGGACCAAAGCGCGCGTCAAGTCCGACCACGGCGATGGCCTCGCCTTTTTCAGGGCTGAGTTTCCGGGACGCGGACACCTGCGCCTGAGGCAGCCATTCCTCGACCAAAAGGTGCGCGTTGATGCCGCCAAAGCCAAAGGCGCTGACGGCCGCGCGGCGCGGTACGCCTTCGGCGCGCCTAAGCCAGGGGGCGGCGCTTTTGAGCACACGGAAAGGGCTTCGCTCCAGCTCGAAGCCGGCGGGCGCCTCGCTGAAATTCGCCGTGGGAGGGAGCGTCTCTTGCGCCATGGCGAGCAGCACCTTGGTGAGGGCCGCGGAGCCGGCAGCGGTCAGCAGATGTCCGATGTTGGACTTGACCGAGCCGATCACGCACTCTCTCCTGGCGGCTTCCCGGGAGGGACTCGCATCCCCCCAGAGCTCCTTCAGGCTGGCCACTTCGGTCGCGTCGCCTACCTGGGTGCCGGTTGCGTGGCACTCGATCAGGTCCACGTCCCGGGCCGACCAGCCGGCCTTCAGGTAGGCGGCGCGCATGGCGCGCAGCTGCCCGTCGGCCAGTGGCGCCAGCAGGCTTCCCCCCACGTCGTTGGAAAGCCCGATCCCCCTGATCACCCCGTAGATCCGGTCGCCATGGGCCACCGCATCCTCGGTGCGCTTCAGGAGGAAGATGCCTGCACCTTCACCGACCACCAAGCCGTCTCCGGACTCGTCGAAGGGGGAGCAGATTCCGCGGCGCGACAGGGCGCGCAGCTGGGAGAAGCCCATCTGGGTGAAGAGGGGGTCGGGACGGGAGAGGCCGCCGGTCAGCATGGCGTCGGCCCGGCCGGAGAGGAGTTCGTCGGCGGCAAGTTTGATGGCGTAGAGCGAGGAGGCGCAGGCGGCGTCCAGGGTGCAGCTGCCGCCGCCAAGGCCGAGCGCCGCGGCAAGCAGGCCGGCGGGAAGGCCGGCCACGTAGCGGTTCAGCGGATCCGTCGCCGGCTCATCCTGGGCGTGGCCCAAGAGTTTCTCCTCGAAGCTCCGCCCGAGAAAGGAGCGGGAAAGCTGGGCGGATTTCTCGCTGGGAAGCGCCAGGTTGCCGATGATGACGCCGATGCGGGCGCGGTCAAGCCCCTTGGTGACGGCGCTGTCGAAGGCCCGTTTGCCGGCGTGCAGGAGCAGGTGGAAAAGGGGGTCCAGCCCGGAGGCCGTTTCCGGATCGATGGCGAGACCTGAGAGCTCGGAGAGCGGAGGTATGGCGTCGATGAAACAGCCGCGCCGGGAATAGACGTGGTCGGGCTTGCCGGCCTCGGCGTCGAAGGCGGTGTCGGCGGAGATCTGCCACCTGCCGTCCGGCACCTCGCGGGCAGCACTCCTGGCGAGGCTGATGTTTTCCCAGAATTTAGTCAGCTCCGGAGCGTCGGGAAAGATCCCGCCGATTCCGACGATTGCCACCGAGGGGGACTGCTCTTTCATGCTCAAGCCGCCCCCAGCTTCACGGAGACCGGCCGCTGCAGCTGATTGCGCTGAAAGGCCTGCTTAAGCGACGGGTCGATCACGCATTCGTACCCTTCCAGGCGCGCCACCAGTTTGCCGGAGTTTCTGTCCAGAAACTCCATGTCTGCGCTGGCGCCGTGGGCGCTCTCGGAGGTGACGCGGATCACTATCTGCACCCCTTCGCGCGGGAAGGCCTCCTGGAACTGCCGGTAACGCCCGGCAAAGCAGGGGAGCGAGCCGGAGCCGAAGCGCTCGAAGCTCCAGAGGATCATCAGCTGGAAGGCGCTGTCCATCACCAGCGGGTCGGTGAGCCAGGCGCTTCTGAGCGGCCGCTTGATCCAGCTGGCAGGCGAGGGGGCGCCCTTCACGGTGGCCGCTATTCCCTTTGCCGAGCAGCCGTCCACCTGCTCGATGCCGTGCAGGTCCGGTCCGTGGAAAAGGCGCTCCCGGTTGTAGATCACGCCGTTTGGAGGTGTGTAGGGGGTGCTCGGTATCTCGGTGATGGAGCGGATTCCCTCCGGATGCCGGGTCGCCAGCACGATTTCGGCGCGCGCATGGAGCACCATCCTGTCGTTACTCCCCCGGCTGCAGAGCTCCACCGGGACCAGGTGGAACGATTCCCGCTTTTCAGCGCGCCCTGCCATGATGTTCAGGGTGAAGGCCGTGTTGTCCTCGAAGACCACACCCTTGCAGATGCGCAGATCGTTGAAGCCGTGGAAGCGAAACCCCGGATTTCCGTGCAGCGCGCCGTGGGCGAGCCACTCGACGATCACCGCCATCGGCAGCACCGCCTTGCCGTCCAGCACGTGCGAGCGCAGAAACGGATAGTCCGAGATGGTGAGGGTGAGGGCAAAGGCCTCCGATAGGCTCTGCGGCTTGGATGGCACGACTGCCGTTTCCGGCTCGCTCAATACGGCAAGCGCCACGATCTCGACCGGCGCATCGCTGGCGGCGATCTCGCGGGCCAGGAAGGCTCCACCCTCGACCAGATCGATGACGCCGATCCCTTCGCCGGCGAACACCTTCTTCAGTGCAGGGGTGACCATGCCGCCGTCCCAGGGACCCCAGTTGATGCTGACCGCACGGCAGCCGGTGCGGCGCCTGGCCTCGGCCTGGGCCGTCTTGTTCAGCACCTCGTTGGCAACGGCGTAATCGACCTGTCCCACCCGGCCGAAACGCCCGGTGCTCGAGGAGAAGAGGGCGATGAAGCTGAGCTTGTCGCTGCGGGTCGCGTTCAGAAGCGCCCTGAGGCCGGTGACCTTCGTGCTGTACACCTGCTCGAACTGCTCCTGCGACTTGTCCGTGATGAGCCGGTCGGCCAGCACGCCGGCCCCGTGAACGATGCCGCGAATCGGGCCGTGCGCGCGGCGCACCTCGCCCAAAAGGAGATCCATGGCACTTTGGTCCCGGATGTCGACGGCGCGGTAGATCGCCTGTCCACCGGCGGCGGCAATCTGCTCCAGCGTCCCGCGCAGTTCGCGCCCGGCAAGAACCGCCCGGTAGCGTTCCTCGATCTCGCGCGGGTGGAGTTTTCCCACCGCCTGCTGCATGATGGCGCGCTTCATCTCGCTTTCTTCGCTAAGGGTTTCCAGCCAGGCCGGCTCCTCCATCGGTTCCGGGCTGCGTCCGAGCAGCACCAGCAATGGCCGGTACTGCTGGGCGAGGGCCAGAGCCGCCGCTGCAGTCACGCCGCGTCCGCCGCCGGTTATCACCACCACGTCCCCCTCGTTAACCGGGGGGGTAACGGCTGCCGGGGCAGCAGGCAGCAAAGCCAGGTGTAATCCGTGGCGTCCGGCATGGGTAAGGCCGACCTCAAGCGGACCGCGACGCAGGAGTTCCAGAGCCACGGCGCCCGCCGCCGCGGCGGTGTCCGGGAAATCACCCAGGTCGATCGCCTTGCAGGCAACTAAAGGCCACTCGCGGGCCGCCGTCTTGCTGAGCCCGGCCAGACCTCCGGAGAGCGGATCCTTCAGCATGGTGCCCAAGCCGAAACCGAAAGCCCCGTCCAGGCGCGATACGGTGAGGCAGACGGCGCCATCTGTTTCGGCCGCCTGCTGAAGCGCGGGGGCCGCGTTTTTCAGCAGCTGGAAGGCGTTTTTCAGGAAAAGGTCGTCGGTCCCGGCCATCGGTGCGCAGATGATCAGGCCGGAAAGTTTTTCGGCCGGAACGATCTGCTGCGCGTTGGTCGCGTCTATCTTGCGAACCGTGCAGCCATGGTCCGAGAGGATGCTGCAGAGCTCGGAGGCGAAGGGCGAGTCGTCATCGGTGACCCAGATCTCGCCGTCGTTGGCGAGCACGATCGCATCGGAGTCGCTGTCGTCGTCTTCCAGAAGGACAGATACGACGCTGCTCCTCTCGATGGGATGCGAGGAGGGCTTGACCGGTTCGGCTTGAGTTGCCGGGGGTGATTCGACTTGAGCCGCGCTCACCTCGGGGGTACCGGCCAGAAAGCGTGCGATGTCCCCCAGGGTGCGCAAGGTTCCCAGCTGTTCGGGGCCGATGGTGGGGCTTAACGGAAGCCTCTCCTGCAGGGAGGAGAGTATCTCCACCCGTTTGATCGAGTCGATGCCGAGGTCTGAATCCATCCCCATCTCGAGTTCCAGCATTTCCACCGGATAACCGGTCTTCTCGCTGACCACAGCCAAGAGCTCTCCCGCTATGTCCAAGCTGGATGCCAGCGCCGTTTCGGCAGGGGCGGCCATGGCTGACGGTTGCGCTCCCTGAGCGGAAACGGAACCCAGGTGACGGGCGATCTCGCCCAGGGTGCGCAGCACTCCTAGATGCTCGGGACCGATGGCCGGGGTGCCGGGAAGCCGCTCCTGGAGCGTGGAGAGGATCTCGACCCGCTTGATCGAGTCGATGCCGAGGTCCGAATCCATTCCCATATCGAGTTCCAGCATCTCGATCGGATAGCCGGTCTTCTCGCTCACCACCTCAAGAAGCACGGCAGCGATGTCCTGACCGGCTGCTGCCGGAGCTGTCGGGGCGCTCAAAGGCAAAGCGGCAGCCGAGGCGGGGCCGGCCAGATGAGCGGCGATCTCTCCCAGGGTGCGCAGCGTTCCCAGATGCTCGGGGCCGATGGCGCAGGTGCCGGGGAGCCGCTCCTGGAGGGTGGAGAGGATCTCGACCCTTTTTATCGAATCGATGCCGAGGTCGGAGTCCATCCCCATCTCTAATTCCAGCATCTCGACCGGATAGCCTGTTTTCTCGCTCACCACGGCGAGCAGCGTTTCGGTAATCAGCGCGCGGCTCGTCTGGGAGGAACCTGGCGAGACGGCCGTCGCCGCGGTCGTCGCGGTCGGTATGGCGCTCTTGCCGGCGCCAGCCGAGAGATGGACTGCGATCTCTCCCAGGGTGCGCAGCGTCCCGAGATGTTCGGGGCCGATGACCGGGGTTCCAGGGAGCCTCTCCTGCAGGGTGGAAAGGATCTCCACCCTTTTTATGGAGTCGATGCCGAGGTCGGAATCCATCCCCATGTCGAGTTCCAGCATCTCGACCGGATAGCCGGTCTTCTCGCTCACCACGGCAAGCAGCGTTTCGGTGATCTCGGTCCCGCCCTGCTGGGAGAGGGTCGCTGCTGCTACTGCTGAAGGGGTAATGCTGGAGCCGGCGCCTGCCAGGAGATGGGCTGCGATCTCTCCCAGGGTGCGCAGCGTTCCCAGGTGCTCGGGACCGATGGCGGCTGTGCCGGGAAGCCGCTCCTGCAGGGTGGAAAGAATCTCGACCCTTTTTATGGAGTCGATGCCGAGGTCGGAATCCATCCCCATGTCAAGTTCCAGCATCTCGACCGGATAGCCGGTTTTCTCGCTGACCACGGCGAGCAGCGTCTGAGTGATATGCTCGGGGGCGATCCCCGCAGGTTGGGCGGCAGGGACGCCGGAAACGGTCTTTTCCATGGTCCGCGCTGCCGGGGGCGCTGACGCAGCAACAGGGAAAACAGGTGCTACAGGTGCAGCTGTAGCCGCAAAGCGCGTAGCTGAGGCCGCCGCTGGTATCTTTATCTGAGCCGGTGCTGCGGACGTCGGCGCCGCTGCCGTTGCGAGGTGAGCCGCGTAGCTGGCAGTAGTCGTCGCTGCACCTGATATCAGTTGCTGCTGTTGCTCCAGAAGGGTCTGGAAGGTCTTGGCTGCAGTCTCCTGCCCTTCCAGGAAGCGTCGGTGCAGCTGCGCCGTGTCCTCCTGCATCTTCTGCAGGATGGCCATGCTTTCCCGGGTCATCCTGAGCGATTCGTTCAAGGCCGCCTGCGAGGCTGGCTGGACGTCGCCTGCTGCCATTTCCATCTGCTGCGGCATGGAAGCAGTCAGAGTAACCGGTTCGCAGGGTATTGCTGCCGCGCTGGTCTGCTGCGGCAATCGCGGCAGGAATGCCGCTCCTACTGCTTCGACCGGCGCTGCGGGGACCCTTGCAATGGCCGGTTGCACCGGCGGCCTCTTCGGCTGCGGCTTCCTGTAGTTCGCGCCGCAAAGCGCAATGGTCATGGCCGGTTTTTTGGTGGAGGCAAGGGCCGCTCGATGTCCTTCGTCCCAGGCGGAAAGCTTCACGCTGTAACCTGTGACCGCCAGCTGTGCGAGGGCGCGGGCCAGGTCGGCTACGCCGGAGCGCTTGCCGGACGAGGCGTCCATGGCAAGGGCCAGGTGGGGTCGCTCGCCGAGGATCGCCTGCACAAGGCCGGTTAGCCTGTTGCCGGGGCCGACCTCGACAAAGGTAGTTACCCCGGCCGCGTACATCGCCTCGATCTCGGCTACGAATTCCACCGGCTTGGCGAGCTGGCCTGCCAGGAGCGCCTTAGCTGCTGTGGGGTCGGCCGGATAGATCCCTGCCGTGCTGTTCGCGTAGACCGGGAGCTTTGCCTGCTTCAGCTCGATTTTGTCCAGGGCTGTCAGAAAGGGGACTGCCGCGTCGGCCACCAGGGGACTGTGGAAGGCCGCGGCCACCGGCAGCTCCTTGCAGGTGAGTCCGCGGGCGCTGAAGATCGCTTTGGCCCGCTTTATCTCCTGGGTACTGCCGGAAAGGACCGCCTGGGAGGGGGCGTTGCGGTTGGCTATTACCAGCTCGAGCTTTTCCTCGGCAACGACTTCGCCGACCTTGTCAAGCGGGGCGGAAACGGCCAGCATGCTCCCCTTGTCCCCGCTCCCTTCGCCCATCAGGCGGCCGCGCAGACGCGAGAGGGTGTGCAGGGCGCTTTCGTCGAGGCGACCGGCAGCGCAAAGGGCGGTGAGCTCGCCGTAGCTGTGGCCGGCGACGGCCTCGGGCGCCAGACCGAAGCTTTCCAGCAGGCGGAGCGCACCGAGGCTTGCGGCACCGATGGCCGGCTGCGCCACCTGGGTTTTACGCAGGGCCTCGTCCTGGTTTGCCCTGGTCTCCGGGTTGAATGCGGAAACCGGGAAAATCAGGTCGGAGAGGAGTTTACCGTCACTGGACACAAAACCGAGGTTTCCGGCGGCGATGCTGTCGAGTAACTGCGGGAAGCGGCAGGTGAGGTCGTTCAGCATGCCGGTGTACTGGGAGCCCTGGCCGGGGAAGAGCATGCCGAGCTGGCCTGGCTGGCCGGCGCCGCAGGCGAAAAAGGCGCCGTCGGGGGTCTGCCAGGGCGATTGCGGACTTTTCTCCAGCATGGCCCGGGCGTTCTTCACCAGGTTGGTCAGATTGGTCTTGTCCCGCTCGATGACCAGCGCAATCCGGCAGGGCGCCTGGGCGTCGAAGGTCCCACGGGCAGCGGCGGCCAGATCCCGGAGCGCACCCCAGGAGCCGCTGGTCGGGATGCGGTCGAGCCCTGAGGCAAGCGAGCGGGCATCGGCGCCGGAAAAGGGGACCAGCTGGGTGTTGCCGTCCCAGTCGGCCGCCTGCTTGGCCGGGCGGTACTCTTCCAGGACCACGTGGAAGTTGGAGCCGCCAAAGCCGAAGGCGCTCACGCCTGCCCGCCGCGGCATCCCCGCACGCGGAAACCAGGGGCGCTTCTCGCTGGCGAGGTAAAACGGGGTCTGGCCCGAGACGATCTCTTTTTGGGGAGTCTGCACCTTGATCGTTGGAGGGATCACCTTGTGATGCAGTGCCAGTGCGGCCTTGATCAGACCGGCGGCACCAGCTGCCGCCTTCGCATGGCCGATCTGTGACTTTACCGAGCCAAGGCAGCACCAGGGGTTCACCCCCTCGCCGTACACCTCGCGAAGCGCGCTCACTTCGACCGCGTCGCCCACCTTGGTGCCGGTGCCGTGCGCCTCGATCAGGCCGATGCTATCGGGAGTCACCCCGGAATTACGGTAGGCGTTCAGGAGCGCCTTTTTCTGGCCGGAGGCGCTCGGGGCGTAGATGGCGTCCCCCTTGCCGTCGCTGGAGGAGCCGACGCCGCGGATGACGGCATAGATCCTGTCACCGTCTCGCTCGGCGTCGGAGAGGCGTTTCAGCACAACGAGGCCCAGCCCCTCGCCCAGAATGGTCCCGTCGGCAGTCGCGTCGAACGGTTTGGCGTTTCCGGTTGGGGAGAGCGCGGGGGTCTTGCTGAAGCACATGTACATGAAGATGTCGTTGAAGGTGTCGATCCCGCCGGTGACCACCAGGTCTGACTTGCCGGAGACGAGTTCCATGGAGGCCAGGTGCAGCGCGCTCAGCGAGCTGGCACAGGCTGCGTCGACCACGCAGTTGGTGCCTCCCAGGTCGAACTGCTTGCTGATCCGGCCGGCCACCACGTTTCCGAGCAGGCCGGGGAAGGAGTTTTCCTGCCAGGGGACGTACGAGTCGGAGATCCGCTCCACCACGTCCTTGGCGACCGCGTCGTCGACCCCGGCGTCCTTAAGGGCGGAGCGCCAGATCGGGTGCCCGAGGCGCGCCCCCAGCGGGATGACCAGCTCCAGCGTGCCGGTGACCCCCAGGATGACACTTGCGCGGCTCTTGTCAAAGCTTCTTTCCGGACCGTAACCCGCGTCCTTCAGCGCCTGTCCCGCCGCCACCAGCCCAAGCAGCTGCGAGGTGTCGATCGCCTCCAGGACGTTCGGCGGGATGTTGAATTCCATCGGGTTGAAGTCGACCGGCGAGATGAAGCCGCCTCGGCGGCCGTAGGTGCGGTCGGGGCTCTTCTGGTCCTGGTCGTAGTAATCCTCGACCGGCCAATGGGAAGCGGGTATCTCGGTTATGGCGTCGACGCCGTCCATGATGTTCGCCCAATAGGCGTTCTGATCGGCGGCCTGGGGGAAGAGGCAGCCGATGCCGATGATCGCCAGCTGAGTACCGTTATTGGAGACGGCGGGTTTTAGATCGTCAGTTTTCAACAAAGGTACTCCTTGATGTGTGCGATTTCGAGCGGTTCCGTGGCGACGGCGTCCTGCGGCAGGTCGATCCCCTGGCTGCGCAGGAAGTTGGCGCGGTTAAGTTGAGCCGCGCCGTGCAGGATATTGAGCGCTACCTTGACAACTTCGCGCTTTTCAGGTGCCTCAAGACAGGAGCCGGCCGCCCATTCGTTGAAGGCGCCCATGGAGGGGCCGCACCAGACCTGATAGTCCATGCGGCGGCTGTCAGATCCGTCCTTGGCCCAGTGCGCAGCCTGTCCCAGGTACCAGCGAAAGACCAGCGCCATCAGGTGCTTTGGGTCCCGCTCGCTGCGCTCTACCTGGGACGGGTCGCGGGAGAGGAAGTAGGCCCGCGTGTCGCGCCAGATCTGGGCGAGCGGCGCCTGGAACATGGTCTTTTCCAGCTTCTCGCGTTCGGCGGCCGGGATCTCGTCCAGGCTCTGGTGGGCGCGGTAGATCTCGTAGAGCTTGGCCGCCCGCATCGGGAACATGGTGCCGCGCTTCAAGACCTGCACGGTTACCCCCATCTCGAACATGTCGGCGGCAGGCGCCATGCTGACGTCGGCCTGGCGGGTGACGGACAAAAGGGTGCGCACCGCGTCCGAGGTGCCGGACTCGACGCAGGACTGGTTCACCGATCCGGTCATGATGTAGGCAGCACCCATGGCAAAAGCGGCGGCAGCGGAGGCGGGGGTGGAGATGCCGCCGGCCAGGCCCACGCGCAGCTTGCACTGGTAGCCGTACTGCCGCTGCAGTCTGGCGGCCAGAGAGTTGATGGTCGGAAAGAGGGCCAGGGCGGGACGATTGTCGGTGTGCCCGCCTGAATCGGCCTCGGCCGTCACCTCCTGGGCCAGCGGCACCAGCGCTGCCAGCTCGGCTTGCTCCGGCGTGATGGATCCGCTTTCTACCAGTTCGCGCAGGAGCTTTTCCGGCGCGGGCGCGAAGAATTTGGCTGCCAGTTCCTCGCGGGAGACCTTGGCGATGATCCGGTTGGGGGTCTCGATGCTGCCGTTTGCCCCCCGCCTGATGCCGTGCACCCGGTAGCGGACCAGCGGGAGCGTCAGGGCGAGGAAGGCGGAGGCCTCTATGACGCGCACCCCTTTTCTGATGTAGAGCTCTGCCAGCTCCCTTTCCAGGTCCGGTTCGTGCGGTGAGTGGATCAGGTTGAAGCCGTAGGGGATGCTGCCAAGGGAGGCGAAGAGGCGGTCTGCGGCTTCCTCGACCTGCGAGAGTGGCAAACCGGCGGCGCCGAAAAAGCCGAGCATCCCCGCGCGGCCGAGCTCCTCCGCTATGGCTGCCGAGCTGATCCCCTTGGCCATCGAGCCGCCAAGGTAGGGAAAGCGGATGCCGAGTTCACTGCAAAAGGAGCTGTCTCCCAGGTTTTCGGGGGGGCAGGGGGGGGAGTAACCCGCAAGCGGGAGGCCAGAGCCAAAGCCGGCTCCCAAAGAGCCGACGCCTCCCAGCTCGGCGACCATGGCCCCTTCGTTTTGCACGAGAAACAGGGGGCGGCGCACGTAGCGAAGCGCCTCCTTCAGGCTCGTCTTGTTTGCAGGAGTATCCGCGCAGGCAGACCAGGACCCGATGCTTTCCTTTATTTGAGGGTGACAGGTCGTGTCGCCACTGGGTGGAAATCGGTTCAAGCAGGCTTCTCCTGTTGCCAGCATATTTGCAGCGGAATTGCGATGGCCTGAAGGCAGTCAAACGGCAAAAGGACAAGGCTTGAGCATGGCGAGGGGCAGGTTCCCGCATAATCTCTGTTATTCCAGGGGCAAAACCCCGACTGGCGATTATTGATACTGCCCATTTTAACAGAGTATCTGTACATTAATTTGATGGAAAAGGCAAGACAAGACGCCGGTTGGGGGCTTTTTTAAAAGGATTAAGGGGGGCTACTGTTTCTGCCTAGTGCCTTTTTTCTTTCGCTCGACGGCCTGCAGCAGATAGGGGTATACAGTATCCGCGACAATCCGGTAACCTGCGGCATTGGGATGGATTCCATCCGCCAGGTTGAGACTCGGCTCCCCGGCGACCTTGTCCAGGAAAAACGGGACCCGGAGCAGGGCGCGCTCCCTGCCTATTTCCGGGTAGATAGCTGCGAATCTGGCTGTGTAGGCGGGGCCCATGCTTGTCAGCATCTGCATCCCGGCCAGGACAACCAGCACGTTTTTAGCCTGGAGCGAGGCCACGATCTTTTCGATATTGCTCTGTATCAAGCGGGGATCGATGCCCCGCATCCCGTCGTTGGCGCCGATCTCCAGAATGACGATCTCAGGGTTGAGTCTCATGATCCAGTCGATACGGGAAAGGGTGCCGGAACTGGTCTCGCCGCTGATGCCGGCATTGACTACGCGCCAACGGTACCCCGCCTGGCGGAGCTTTCGCTCCAGTTGGGCGGGGTAGGCATCGGATTCCGCCACGCCGAGCCCGGCGGTCAGGCTGTCGCCGACCGCGACTATGGTCCCCTCGGTGACTCCGGGATTGGTAGTTTGTACGGCTGCCGGTTCTTTTGGCTTTTGGCAGCCGAAGGCGAAGATGGTGCAGATGGTGCATATGGAGATGGCCAGGCCTGCCAGTGCTGTTCTTGATGAGGTCATGAGGGTCCTTTTGCTGACGCAGCTTGGGATTCTCCAGCCTCGTTCCGGCCAGTCGGGATGCAGTTGCCGCCTGTTGATCTGTTGGCAGGCTGCTCCCCCTCCCTGACCCTCCCCCGCTGGGGGAGGGAATGTTTTAGGTGATATCTCTTCTTAAACCAGCGAAAGGTGTTGGCTGGGACAGTGTAACACCCGTTCCGGGACATAGTAGCAATCAGGGAGGCCGGGAGGGGAGAAGACTCACTGCTTTTGCGAAGAGCAGGCGACACGGGGATGGATCCACTTGCGCTTCACTCGTCTGCATGTTCACGCAGAAAGCTCACCGGCTTTTGCCGCAGTACGGAGATGGAAGCCGCCATGCCGACGCAGACGACCAGCAGCGCCGTTCCCAGCACCAGCAGCAGGCTCTCCAGCGGGTAGGGGTGATAGCTCAGGTCAAGTCCCTTGGTGCAGATGACGAGACTCCCGATCTGGGAGATGGCGAGGGCGATCAGGCCGCTCATCAGCCCCAACAGCAGGTGCTCGGCGGCGAATACCGCCAGCACGAAGCGCCTGCGGCACCCGAGTATGGTGAAGTAGACGGCCTCCTGGGTGCGGGCGTAACTGGTCGCGAAGACGGAACTCACCACGATCAGCAGCCCGGCGATGATGCTGAAGGAGGTGAAGAAGCGCACGATGGCAGAGAGCCGTCCCATCAGGCCGGCAAAGACGGTCACTGTTTCGGTGAGGTCGATTACGCTTACATTGGGAAAACTGGCCACGATCCGGTTCTGCAGCGCGCCTATCCGGCTCTTTTCGATGCGTGCTGCGCAAAAGAGTGTCTGGGGCGCGTCGGAGAGGATCGCTTCGGGAAAGACGAAGTAGAAAAAGGGGGTCATGCCGCCGCTTGTCCTGGTGCGAACGCTCGCTATACGCGCCTGCAGAGGTATCCCCTGCACCCTGAAGGTGATGGTGTCGCCTATCGACATCTTTTTCATCTTCAGGACTGTGTCGAGCACCGATACCTGCTGCTCTGGCCAATCCTTCCGGAAGAGGGTCTCGCCGGAGACGATCCTCTCATCCGCCAGCAGGTGATCCCGATAGGTGAGGTTGAACTCGCGCGCCAGGTTGTCCCCGCGTGCTGCGCGCTCCTGGTCGGGGTCGATCATCTGGCCGTTGATGGCGCTCACTGTGCCGCGCACGATCGGGTAGAAGTCGGCCTTTATTGCCAGGGTGCGTGCGAAGTCGGCCTTTTGTCCCGGTTGGATGTCGATGAAAAAGACGTTCGGGGCTCCCGGCGGGAAGGATTCGATAAATGAGGCGTCCAGATTTCTTTCCACGAGGGTGATGGCGAAGATGACGGCCAGCGCCGCGCAGAGCGTGACCATGATGGAGCGGGAGGCGTTACGCGGGCGGAAGAGCCCTTTGAGGGCCTGTCGCAGCGGAAGGTTCTTTGGCTGGCGGCGTCTCAAAAACCGCAGGCTCAGCTCGGCCAGCAGGTAGGCGACCAGCACGAGTAGCAGTATGGAGCCCACGAAGTAAAATCCGGTCCCCAGGTCCCGAATGCGGATCAGCACCATGCCAAGGAAAAAGAGGGTTGCGGCGCTGGCTATCGCCCAGGTGGAGCGGTTCCAGAAGTTGCCTGGTTCTTCTTTGCCGAAGATGGCTCGCGGCTTCACCTCCTTCAGCCGGTAGAGGGGGAGGGCGGTGAACAGCAGCACGACGAGAAACCCGGTCAGCATCCCCTCGGCTACCGCCCAGCCGGAGACGGCGAGTGTCACCTGGGCCGGGATCAACCCCTGGAAGAGCCCGGGCAGGAAATCCTGCAGGAGAAGGCTTGCCAAAAGCCCGGCGACGGTGCCGAGAAAACCGAGGACCAGGGTGACGGCCAGGAAATGGCCGATGATGAAACGACTCCTGGCTCCGACCGCCTTCATGACTGCGATGGTGCGCTCCTGTTCCTTTAGCAGCGCGAAAAGCGTGCTCTGGATGCCGAAGCCGGCCAGCAGCAGGGTGAAGATGCCGCTCAGGTTCAAAAAGAAGAGCAGGTTGTCGAAAAACCGCTTCACCCGCGAGTCGGCACTCCGGTAGCTCTCCACCTTCACTCGGCTGTCGGCTGCTGCATATCGCAGCCTGTTCAGCGACCGGTCCAGGTTGTCGGCTTGAAAAACCCTGGCCAGCGTCACGTATTCGACGCGGCTCCCCTTGCCGATCAGGCCGAGGGAGGAGAGGTCGCGACTCGAAACGAAGACCCTTGGTCCCAGGGCGAAGAAATTTACCGGCCGGTCCGGCTCCTGCAAAAGTATGTCCCTGATGGTGAGGGTGGCATTTCCGACCCGCAGGGGGTCTCCCACCCGTATCCTGAGACGGTCAAGCAGCGCCTGTTCCACGATGAGACTGCCGGGGGTAAGCACCTCGTGAAAGGGGCGGCCGGAGGCTAAGACCACCTTGCCGTAGAAAGGGTAGCCGGGCTCCACGACCTTCAGGTTGCAAAGAAGCGAACCTGCACCGGCGGTTTTTTGCACCACTGAATAAAACTCGTGATAGCGGGCTGTTGCCAGCTCCTTTTTGCCGCGTAACAAGGCGATTTCCGCCTCGAGCGCGGCCGGCAGAGGGGAATGGGCACGGATGACTATGTCGGCTGCGTGGAGCGCCTGGGCGTCACGCAGCAGGGAAGACTGGACGCTCCGGCTGAAGCTTCCCAGGGAAACGAGGGTGATCATCGAGAGTGCCACGCAAAGGACGAACACGGCGCACTGCCGCTTGGCGCCGGTTATCTGGCGCCAGATGAAGCGGGAGTTAAGCATGATCGCCGTACGCCACGACCCTGCCGTCCTTCAGCGTCACCACCCGGTCCGCCCGCAGCGCGATCTCCGGGCTATGGGTGACCAGCAGCAGGGTGGTGTTCCGTTCGCGCTGCAACCCCAGGAGCAGTTCGAGGATGGCGGCGCCGTTAACCGAGTCCAGGTTGCCGGTCGGCTCGTCTGCAAAGACGATGCGCGGGTCGTTTATGAGGGCGCGGCAGATGGCGCAGCGCTGTTTTTCCCCGCCGGAGAGCTGATGGGGAAAACTGGTCAGGCGCCCCGAGAGGCCCACCTGGGAGAGCAGCGTATGGGCCTTGGCGCGCGCCTCCCTGTCCCCCTTCAGCTCGGCCGGGAACATGACATTTTCCAGAACGGTAAGGGAGGGGACCAGGTGAAAGGACTGGAAGACGAAGCCGAAGGTGGCGTTTCTAAGCGGCGCCAGGTCGTCTTCAGCAAGGTCGGTGATGTCGACCCCCTCGATCAGCACGCGTCCCTGGTCGGGACGATCCAATCCGGAGATGATGGTGAGCAGCGTCGATTTGCCGCTGCCGCTCTCCCCCTTCACCACCAGGAATTCTCCTTCGGCGACTGTCAGTGAGACGGCGTCCAGCACCTTAATCTCACGGTTTCCGATCAGGTAATTTTTGGTGACCCCGCGGGTTTCCAGAATGGCCATTTGATTCCTGCTCTGAGAATGTTTTGGGGAGGCTTCCAAGTCCCCCAGTGGTTGCGATAAATTATTCAGCCTTGGACGGTTTACAGTGCAGATAAATTCCTTATACTGTCTGCACTAAACTATTAAAAGGTGGTGTCATGACCAAGCTGAGACGTTCTGATGGCAAAGTGGAGCCTGACATAGTTAATTGCAGGACCAGCAGGGTCGGCGCCCTGATCCCTGGCACAAGCCGCGAGATGTACTATTGCAGTATTGACAATGCCTTCTGCAGTTATGCCAGACCCTTTGGCTTTGACTATTTATGTAATCATGTCAACAGCCAGGCCTACGAGGTACACGAAGACGCGGATCAAGAACAAGCATGGGCCCGGCTGCCGTTGATCGCTAACAACATAACCCATATGTAAGACAACCGGAAGTGAGAATCCGCTTTACAAATTTTCTGGCCCGGCTTTTTTTTGCAAGAGCATAGCTGACCTGTCAGGTAAGCCCGTAGTTGCAGGGTCCACTAGAATCGGCAAAAAAAAGGAAGCAGACCCAAAAATCTGCTCCCCTGATGACCGAAAAGCAGTGCAGTCATCACCTATGCTGCATCCGACTTTGTCGCTAATACGGCACAAAAAACCTTTTCGCCGCCTTGCAGACCGGGCAAGTCCAATCTTCCAGCAGATCCTCGAAGGGGATCTCAGGCGGGACCTCGTTCACCGGGTCTCCCGCGCTAGGATCGTAGATATACTGGCAGATGGTGCATATCCAACTCTGCATGATGATCTCCCTTCTCAAGCTTAAGTTCTATCAGGCTTTTCTTACCAGGCAACCGATTCAGGCTCTTTCTTCACCAGGAGAATGTTGCAGGGCATTTTGCGGATGATGGCTTCGTTGTCCTGGCCGAAAAGCATGTGCTCGAGTCGCCCTTCTTCGTGGGCGTGCAACACCAAAAGATCGATATGGTGTTCTTTTACCGCCTGAGCTACCTCATCTGCGTCGTCGCCATCCTTGATGGTGATCTCGATGGGAAAGCCAGAGTTTATTTCGCTTTTGAGGATCCTGTTCAGCTCTTCCTTTGTTTGCTCTTGAACGCTCGAATAGCTCTTTGGTTCACCGTCAGGAAAAGGCACCGGTGCGTTCAGCGCCTCCATATCCACCGGGTTGGATATCAAGTGTAGAACGTGCAGGTCTGAGCCGTATCTCTTGGCGAGGGAAATGCTGATCAGGACCGCCTCCCGGCAGTACTGGCTCATCCTGCTGACCACCAGAATGTGGTTTATTTTATCCATCTGCTTCCTCCTTATTAAGGGCCGACTGACTATCACAAAGCCAACCCGTAGCAGACCGGCAGCCAGCTGTCATCAAAGAGGGGATTTTCGCATAGCATCTAGTTAGTTTCCGTCCGGAAAGGGTGCTTTTCCGCCCTGGCGGCGTCAACCTTCGGTCTTGCTTGTGCGGCGTACTTATGTACGCCTCCGCGCAACCCCTCGGTTTCCTTGCCAGGACGAAAAATCCCCGCTTTCCGAATCGGAAACCAACTGTTTCACATCCGGAGTTTCCGGATGGAAACTAGTTATTGGTAGCTAACTGCGGTAGCGCTAATGATTGAATGGTGCCAAGTATATCCCATTGCCAATTGGCAGCAACTTGGTATAAATATTTTAATGTTTTTACCCGGCACCTGAAGGCGAAACCTGAGACTCCCCGAACACAGTAACAGGAGGTATTTCATGCGCCAGCTATTGAAAATCACCCTTTTACTATTCTCTACCTCCCTCTTTTGCTCCTGCGCCTCAACCTCTCTGGTTGATACGTGGCGCAACCCGAGTCTTCGGCCAGAACGGCTGCAACGGGTGCTGGTGGTGAGTATCACCAAGAAAGACTCAAGCCGCAGGGTTTATGAAGAGACGCTGTCAAGTGAACTTTCCCGGCGCGGAGTCCAGGCGGTCGCCGGCTACACGCGGTTTCCGACCGGCGAAAGAATCGACTGGGACAAGCTCGACAAAGCCGTAAAAAATGCTGCAGCTCAGGCGGTTCTCACTGTGCAGACCATCAAGGTCGAACAGCAGACGACCATCCAGCCCGGTTATGTCGGCAGCTACCCGGGCTACTGGTATCCCGATGCTTTTCCCGCCTGGAACCTGCATGGCTATTACGGCTCGATGGCGCACTACGGCCCGTCCTATATTTCCACCTATGATATCGCCACCATGCAGGTGAACCTTTTCGATGCCCTGTCCGGTAAGCTTCTCTGGGCTGCCACCTTCACGAGTTCCGAGCCGGAGAAGGTGATCTCCGTCGGCAAGGACCTTGCCCGTATCGTCGTGGAGTCCCTGGTCAAGGAAGGGTTTATATAGGCATGGCATTTCTGCCAGTAACCAATCTACCGGAGCGTCGCTGCTGTCGCGAATACTGCGCAGCTAAGGCGCTCCTACCATTTTAAGCGAGGGATTCCTGGGAGCTGACTAACTTCCGCGATAACAAGCCATCCTTATTCTTCCAGGCAAGTCAGGCGCTCATCCGGGGGAAACCTTAAGGCCCGGCCATCGCCGCGCTTAGGCCGCTCCTGAGGAAGGATTGCGCCCCGCCACGGCCAATGAGAGTCTCAGGCTTTATGGGGCCGGGTGAAGGAGAATGACTCGCTGGCCGGATGCAGAGTCAAAAAACAGCATGGACACGGTAGGGATGCTGGTTGCCCAGCACCCCCCGTACAGATCCGTACATGCGGCACTACCGCATACGGCTCCTGCCTCGGGTCAGACGCAGAGACGTTGATCCGGATATGGGTGTACTACTCG
>Ga0209317_1000219_pt1 | contig 78676 bp, 67 predicted proteins | sample RifGroB2_FD_183994 | JGI IMG/M metagenome (GOLD analysis project Ga0209317, IMG submission 183994) | Soil microbial communities from Rifle, Colorado, USA - Groundwater B2 (SPAdes) (version 2) | ecosystem: Environmental > Terrestrial > Soil > Unclassified | place: Rifle, Colorado | collected...
CGCGCTGTTGATGGAAACCAGCGAGGAGTGGCAAATCGGGAAACACTATTGCTCAGGCAAGTCATTCGATTGTTAAAGAACGATAGATTTTTCTGACTCGAATTTACAGAAAAAAGGTTGCGTAATCAAATTAACTGGCGATTTCAATTGATTTGTGATAGTTTTTATATATAATAATTTTCAGACAGTTCATCGACTTAATAAACATTACATAGTCTTTCGGGGGAGGAAATCATGAAGAATGTTGGTCGGTCCATAGTAGTTTGGGCCATTATGTTTTCCCTTGTGTTAACAGCTTGCGCTGCTGGTGGGAATAATGGATCTTCAGATCCTGGGGCAGATAAAACCTGCGCAGACGGCGTGTGCGCAGAAATAGATATTGCACAGCCCATCATCCTCAATCATCCAGCAAATGTCACGATTACGATTAGTTCCACGGTAGATAAGCCAGGGCTTTCGATCAAGTTGGAAGCTTCTCCTACGAATGTAACCTTTGGCCCGAATACAATTTGGCAATATGATGCAGTTGCCAATCAGAGTAAAGTGTTTAACTCGACGGTTACGTTTACTTCGTCCGGAGGATACCTCATCGGCACCGAAGTCTTTTGGAAAGGCAGTCCTCTTTTAGTGAATCAAGATCGCGTAGTGATTGATATCTCTGGTGCAACGATCAATCCCACCATACAACCAAGGCCAACTTCCAACGGATTCCCCGTTGCTTCTCCTCCGCCCCCGGAAGCGTTGACTGCGACCGCTAATGCTGAGGCAGAAGTTACGATTACACCTCCACAACCGGTAGTGGGTTTTTCTCCCCGGCAATGGCTTGAGAAATGCGGATGGACAGTCAACCAGCCCGAAGCATTATCGGAATGGCCGAACGTCTCGGGTTGGTTAAATATCACAGAGACTTCAGTGGTTGGAGAACAGGTGACTGGAACGCTTGCCATAGGTTTTAAAGATGAAGCCAAGCCAAACACCGCGATCGAAACTCGAATTGGTTTGTGCTCGGTTGGACAAGGATGGACAACTGACGCAAGTTATGAGTGGAATACGGAACTGCGCTCTGGTATACACTTCGAAGCTCCGGTTTCGCTGAGGTTTAACGAGCCTGGCGACATTCCGATCTTTATCGTTGTGCTCGATGTGCAAAACAACCGAATCGCCGGGATTGGGCGTTTGATTTATGTCAAACCAAAGGAACAAAGTTCCGCTTCAAAGGTTACGCCTTCTGTGGTGGGGAAATCAAGTGGAGATAGCCAACTCGCTACTCTGGCAGCCAGTCCACAGTGGCGGACAGTGGCAAGTGAATCCTACAATTCGACGAGCTGGCCAGCAGGTTCGCCCCTGTGGCTTGTGAAAGACACGACCACGGAGTCACCAACAGATCTTGATAGAAAATGGGGGGTTCATGCAGCGAACTACGCAGCATGGCCAGCCGCCGGAGGGGCGGCTGGTTTAGCGTATGGGACTAATTATCCCAATAGTTATCGATCAGAAATGATTTTGGGACCAATAGACTTTCGTGCAGCAGCCCAGGCAAAAGTGAATTTTTCAATATTTCTGGATACCAAACAAAATTATGATTTCCTGGAATTATTCGCATCAAACAACGGTTATGGTTGGTACCAAAAAGGGAGTTGATCTGGAGCCAATGGCGGCTGGCAGACGATTTCCATTGATCTTTCGGGTTACGCAAGCTCTTCTACTGTTTATTTGATGTGGCGCTTTCATAGTGATAGCTCGGTAACAAAAACAGGCGTCTGGGTAGATAATGTCAACGTGCAGATTTTGCCAGGAACGGTTACCATATCGGGAAACGTCACCTATACGGACCGATATGGCACTGCCGGTCGTTCAGCTGGATACATCAATATCATGGTGTGGGATCAGAATGCTAATGGAAGCTGGGATTTTCTCGAAGAAAAGTCAGCTGATCTCAACGGCCATTTTCAGTTCGATCCACGTGAAAACTGGGACGATGACCCAGGCGATTTGGACCACAGATTGGATCTCTACCTGGTTTATGAGTCGGTCTATCACAAGGGTCAATCCAATGAGCACAAAGTGACCGATTTGAATAATCAGTCATACTGGTGGAATATCCAGGGGCAATATGTACGCTGGAACGTTTCGAATGGCACTTTTTCTTTAACTGATGTACTTCCTCCTGAACCAGATAGCCGCGCGAAGGCAATTTGGCTCTTTGAGGATATTGTCCATGCGTATTGGTTGGTCCCCGGAGATCCCGGACCAGCTCGCATCCGTTGGGAGCAAGGAACAAAATGCACTACTGTCCTCGGGGTTCAAGTATGTTCAGCAATTTTTGCCCCTATTCCATCTCCTAACGGGGTGTTTATCCCTGACGAACTTGAAAGTGTTAATTCTCAAGATATTGTCGTTCATGAAACAACACATGAATATATGGCTAATTCAAATGGATTTTGGTATCCTTTCGGTGCAGGAATAGAGTCCTTCTTACAATGTGTTGTGCAAACCCACGGTTTCTTTGACAGCAAAACAGCGGCGTGTGCTTATACGGAGGGATGGGCTGATTTTGTTGCAATCGAAGTGAACAAGTCGTTCGACCCAAATGACAACTGTTTTGATTGGGACGCCAACCACTGTGGAGGGTTTTCTCAAAACATCGAGACCCCTCATCGAGGGGATGGTCGAAATGAAGGCGATACGGTGGAAGGCCGTGTTGCTGGTTCTCTATGGGATCTATATGACACTAATAACGAAAGCTTTGATCGCTCCAGTGTCGACTGGTCTTCGATATGGGCAATTCAACGAGCGACAGGGACTTTTAATTTTCGGGCTTTTTGGGACACCTGGGGTGCCCAAAGTCAAACCAACGCGGTATACAACAAACATAACGCCGTACAGTCGCTTTATCAGAATTCGATCGACTACGACAACGCTCCAACGAGCAGCCCTGTTAGCGATGTTGTTATGCTTCAAGGAATGACCAGAGACAACGCTGTAGATCTTTGGAGCGGTCCTTTTAATGACCAGGAAAGCGCGAGGTCGGAAATGACCTACAGCGTCGTAAATACCAGTGCGAATTGTGGGGCGCGGATCGACTCAAATCATTACGTCGATATTGACCTGCGATTTTATCCTACCTTTATTGGGATTTGCAACGTGACGATTAGGGCTAATGATGGCATTAAAACCGTTGACAATGTTTTTCGGGAGAATATCCTTCGAATAGCTGGAAGAAACTTCTTACCATTGATAATAAGCAACCTGGATGGTAGTGGAGTAGATTCAGCAGCATCGTCAATCTCTCCGTCTGCGGAGAAAGAGGTATTCCCATTGATAAGCGCATATCCTGCACCAATGGAAAGCAACAATAATGATTCAGAGGCTCAATCTACATTTAACCCGGATAATAATCCTTATCCAGCACCTCAACCATAAGAAAACAAATTAAGTGACGGTCGTGTTTGGCTTCCGATAACAAATTCGGAAGCCAAACTTTTAAGTCGATAAAGATGCTCGAGTAGTCAATGACTGCCGATTTGTTAATTTGATCATTATTTGTTTTTCAGTAAAGCGCCCATTAATCGATCGGCTCATCGGTAAAAGCACATTTTTCTATGTGAATAAGTTTGAGCATCTATTAAGAATAGCGTCTTTTAATCTATATTATTTTCAATGGGTTGCGTGATCATTTTAACTTGACAAATTAAGTCCAAATAGTATAATATTAGCATATCCTAATTAAGGTTTTAGTGTATGCTAACTTCTTCGGTCGAAAATTACCTCAAAACCATTTACTACCTGCAGCATGAAAGCGGCTGGGCGAACACCTCCGCCATTGCGGACCATATGACAGTTGCCAACCCGTCCGTGACCATGATGCTCAAGCGCATGGCTGCCATGCAGCCGCCGCTGATCAGCTATACCCCGTACGAAGGCGCCCGGTTAACCCCCACTGGAGAAAAACAAGCGCTGGAAGTCATTCGCGTTCACCGCCTAATGGAGACTTTCCTGGTACGCGTGCTGGGTTACACCTGGGATGAAGTCCATGCGGACGCCGACCGGCTTGAACACGCCAGTTCGCCCCTGTTAATCGAACGCATCTCGGCTTTGCTGGGCGACCCGGTGCGCGACCCGCACGGTGAAGACATCCCCGACCGCGAAGGTCATCTGCCCAGCCGCAGCGAGCTGTCCCTCACCAATCTGGTTGCCGGGCAGACTGGGCGCATTACCCGCGTCGCAGCAGACAAGCCTGAGATCCTGCGTTACCTGGGTGAAATTGGGTTCAATCTGGACGTCACCGTTGAGGTACGGGAGAAAGCCCCGTTCGAAGGGCCACTGACCGTCCACAGTTCTGAATCGGGCAGTGACCATGCTCTCGGCCGCGAAATCACCAACAGAATTTTCATTGACGCTGCTCATTGACGCAGCAGGAGACCCTTATGATATCAAGAAGAACCTTTATAAAAACAGTGGGAGCCGCCGCCGGTATGGCTGGCCTGGCCACCTTAATGCCGCGAGAGGCCGGCCTGGCCCAGGGTACTGGCCACGGAATGGATATGGGCCGACCCGCAGGCGCGCTCGATGCCAGCGGCACGGTTGGCGAGGTCGATTTATTCCGTTTTGACCCGACTGCCTTTATGACCCAATTCGACACCGGCGCAGTCAGCCAGGCGGCTGACGGCCGCACCCTGCGCGAATACCAGATCACCGCGCTCGACCAGGAAATCGAAATCGCCCCGGGCGTTTATTTTCCAGCCTGGACGTATAACGGCCAGGTCCCCGGGCCGACCTTCCGCTGCAAGGAAGGCGACCTGCTGCGTTTTCACTTTACCAACAGTACCTCGCACGAACACACCATCCACTTTCACGGCATTCACCCACCATCCATGGACGGGGTTTCGCCGATCATCGAGCCGGGTGGTGAGTTTACCTATGAATTCGAAGCCCGGCCGTTTGGGCTGCACCTGTACCACTGCCACGTGATGCCGCTCAAAAAGCATATCCACCGCGGGCTGTACGGCGCCTTCATTATCGATCCGCCTGGCGGGCGCGCCCCAGCACACGAGCTGGTGATGGTGATGAACGGTTTTGACACCAATTTTGACAATGAAAATGAAGTCTATGCGGTCAACACAGTTGCTTTTCATTATTCCCGCCACCCCGTACAGGTAAGGGCAGGCGAGCTGGTGCGCGTGTATTTGGCCAACTTGACTGAATTCGATTTGATCAATTCGTTCCATCTTCACGCCGCCATGTTCCGGCTGTACCGCACCGGCACCAACCTGGAACATTTCGAGTTGACGGATAACGTGATCATGGGGCAAGGCGAACGTCACATTCTGGAATTTACCCTCGATTATCCCGGGCAATATATGTTCCACGCCCACCAATCCGAGTTCGCCGAGCTGGGCTGGATGGGAATGTTCGAGGCGGTCGCCTAGGAGGCAACCATGACCCTTGAAAAAAGCGCTATAGAAAAACCCGTGCGAATGCCCTCCTGGTTGCTCTCGCTGCTGCCGCTGCTGCTGCTCGGACTGTTAGCCTGGGTTTTCTCGGTAGCTAACCCGCTGGCTCTTTTTACGGTCAATGTGCCGCCCGTCGAGCAGCTCGCGGTTGAACGCGTCCTGCTCACGCCGGAGGGATTCGAACTGCGCCTGTTGAACAGCGGACCCATGCCGGTCAGTATTGCCCAGGTGACGGTCGACGACGCCTACTGGCAGTTCACGCAGGAGCCGGCCGGTCCGCTGCCGCGCCTGGGACGCGCCAGCCTGACCATTCCGTTCCACTGGGTAGTTAATGATCTGTACCATATCCGCCTGGTGACCTCGACCGGGTTGACCTTCGACGCAGAGGTACCCGTTGCCACACAGACGCCGGTCCCCGGTGGGCGCGAATTCCTGGCTTATGGGCTGCTGGGCATCTATATTGGCATCATCCCAATTGGTATTGGATTGCTGTGGTTCCCGGCCATGAAACGCATGGAACGCCGCTGGTTGAACGCCGTGCTGGCCTTAACCATCGGTTTGCTGGTCTTCCTGCTGATCGATACTTTATTGGAAGTGATCGAAATAGGCGCGAAAGTGCCTGGCGTCTTCCAGGGGATTCCGCTTGCGCTTTTTGCAGCTTTATTGTCCTGGCTGGCGATTATATCCCTGAGTTCGCTTCGCAAAAAGGGCAGCACCCAGACCAAAGCTCCACGGGGGTTCCCGTTGGCGCTGTTGATTGCTGCCGGCATCGGACTGCACAACCTGGGCGAAGGGCTTTCCGTGGGCGCAGCTCTCTCGCTGGGTGAGGCCGCCCTGGGCACCTTCCTGGTGGTCGGCTTTATCCTGCATAATGTCACCGAAGGGATTGGTATTGCCGCCCCGCTCATCCCAGGCAGCGGCGATGCCGATGCGGATGAAATCAAAGGTCCTGGCCTGGGATCCTTCCTGGTTCTGCTGCTGGTTTCGGGCGGGCCGGCCATCCTGGGCGCATGGATCGGCGGGTTCGCGTATTCGCCGGTGCTCAGTACGTTGTTCCTCGGTGTCGGGTTGGGCGCAATCTGGCAGGTGATCGTCGAAGTGGTTGGCCTGCTGCGACGTTCGGCAACCGCTGAAAAGACTGGCTGGATCAATGCCCTCAATTTGGGCGGGTTCGCAGCCGGGCTGGCGATCATGTACCTGACCGCTTTTTTGGTGAAATTCTAGAAGGCGTAGGGTGCGTTCGGCGTGTGAACGCACCATTAACCATTTCATAATCCGAATCGGCGCGTACGACCCATTTCAGAAAGCTAAGGCGCGAATTGTTCTGAAAGGCTCACTGATCATTCGGGGCAAACTCCACCCTACGGCTGTGCAGAAATCGTGCCTTGAACGGGCACGGGGTTGGCGATTAACATAGACCCGTTGATGAACCCCGTGCCCCTACGCAAGGCTTATGAGATGTAGAAAAGTCAGGTATAGGGTGGGTTCCGCATGTGAACGCACCGACCGATAATAACTTTTCAATGCTGGTGCGTTCGACACACACCTCCAGGTCAGCGAAGTTAATCCCAAGGGCAACCTTAATTGCTCGTGTCGAACGCACCCTACAAAACTCTTGCGCTGCAATATCGAATCGCTACGATAACGCCGGCGCGGCCAGACCGTACAACGTGATATGTTTGCCACTGCTGCTGGTGAAAGGCGACTGCTCCCATCCACCCCAACGCTGGCGCAAGTGCAACCCTGCCAGCCGCGCCATTAAATCCATCTCAGACGGCCAAATGTAGCGCAGTTTGACCGGAAAGATCTGGGTGCCCTGTTCGCTCAGGTGCACATGTTGGGCAGTAATCGTTTGATGGGCGACATCGATGCGAGAAGCGTCCAGACGTAGAGCACCCTCGTCCAGGCTGATGACCTTCAGGCTTTGCCCATTATCAAAGCGTTTCAAGTCTGGCACGAACGCCTCGACCACGAATACGCCTTCAGGCGTCAGGTGACGGGCAACATTCTCAAAGCAATGAATCTGGGCATCCTGGGTCAACAGGCCAAAAAGGGTATTGAAGACGACATAAATCAGCGAGAATTCTCCTTCCACATCCACCGCGCTGAAATCGCCTACAGTGACGGGAATGCGCTCGCCATCGGGTTTGGCGCGCAGCCGGTCAATCATAGCCTGGGAGGCATCGATACCATGCACCTCCACGCCCATGCCTTGCAGCGGCAGAGCAAACCGCCCTGTGCCGATGCCTAATTCCAGCGCCCGCCCGCCGCGTGACAATTCGGCCAGGCGGTGGATCGCATTTTCGTCATAACCGGGATAAAGTTCATCGTATACCGATGCAATCTTATCGCCGTAGGTTTCAGCAGCATAAACATCCATTCCAAATTCCTTTCACGTTGGTCGCTAATTATGTCTGGAAATATATCGAAAAAATACCGATTTTTGTATCTTTTCGGTCAAGCTGGTGTTACACTAATATAAGTTGTTGCGAGGCTGACCGGTATTTTTGTTTTTTGGGGAGGAAACCATGAAGCTTACTGCACCAAAAAATATCACCTGGTGGCTTGCCGTAATACTCGGCGCTCTTGGACTGCTTGGTCAAATGGGCGTCCTTGCTGTTGCTGCCACTTACGCCTTCTGGCTGGTCTTTGTCGGCCTGGTTCTGTTGGTTCTCGCAACCTTACTTAAAGATCTCTAATCACCCGAACTCGTGCGGATGGAACATCGTACAGCCTCGCAGGATTAATACCCATCCGCGCACCTTTAAATCCTCCCGAAAATCCGGGGGGATTTTTTATTGCCAGAGGAATTCGAGCGGTTCGACTTGCGGCAATGTAACATTTTTTAAGGCAGGTTCGACGGTACCGCACTCCCCGTTCAGGCAATTACAATCTTTGTCCATAGTCACGCTGGTGCAAGATACGGCCGTGAAGCTCACATACCATTTGCCAGCGGATGCAGCCGGCAGGAAGGCATAAAAAATACCGCTGGCATCGGTGAGGGCGTCGGTGCGCGGGGCGCTGGAACCGGCTCCCTGGATCATGAACTGAATACCGTTGATCGGTTGGCCGCTGGCGTCTTTGACTGATCCGGTGATCAGTTGAACCTCTTCCGGTTCGCGGATGGGCGCCTGTTGCAGGTCCTGATCGGTGGCGATCAATTGGGCAAAGACCCAGCCGGTTTTGCCGTCCGCCAACTCGACATAGATCCACTCGCCGCCCGGCGATTTTGCGATCACCTGGAAGGGTGTGTCTTTGGCCAGCATTTGAAGTACATCAAACAAGTAGCCGGGGTTGGCGCGCAAATTCAGATTATCGGTCAGCGCCTTGGCCTCGAAAGGTTGGAAAGGCGTAGCCGATGGCTGCGGCGTTTCGGTGGGCGGAGGAGACGGCGTCCAGGTGGCGGGCAGAACCGGGCTCGCCTCGGGCGTTTGGGTTACGGCAACTGGAGCTGGAGTCGACGGGCTGCAAGCTGCCAGCACCAGCAGGGTGATTAAACCGGACAAACCAGACTGCTTTTTCATAACTCCCTCCTGAGCGCAATATCATCCTGTATTCATTATATACACCCCTGCAAGCGGGGAAAACGACGTGTCAAGTATCAAGTATCAAGTGTCAAGTTCCGATCGTGCCGGCCTCCCGACCGAGTATGCGCCTTGACCGTAGGCCTCCAGGTCAAAGGCACGTGCAATGCACGAAAATCAAGGACGTGGTATGGTGCGATGCACCTGCTTTTGGTGCGTTGCACCTGAATTTAATTTGAACGCACCAGTCGCTCGACCACGCGCGTGCTTTGACTGAAAGTCGCCAAGCCGTATACAATCATAGCTCTTGCCTTGATTCCAAGATCAAGAGCACGTGCAATGCACGCAGAGTACGTTTATTGGGACGGATTCCTTTCGCCTCGTCCCAGGAAATTAGCCAACCTGCTATAATCTCCATTGGGGACTTAACCGCGATGCATGCTTCTCCAGTAACCGCAAAAACCGCCTGGAGTTCTTTTTTTATCTTATGGGTTTTAGCCAGCCTGGCGCTGGCGTCCTGCGCTGCTCCCACCCCGGCTCCCGCCACTCCGGTCGCGACGGTCACACCCTCCGCTACCCAGAACCCTGTGCCAACTTCCACCCCGATTGCCGTGAGAACGGCGCGCAGTGTCTATCCCACAGCTCAACTGACTCCCATTCGCGCAACACAGGCGCCTTTGGCAGGTGTCGAACTCCCCACTGACGTCAAAACGCTGCTGTTGATCGGCACGGACAGCCTGACCCCATTCCCGGGCCGCAGCGACGCCATCGTTCTGGCATTTTATCACCCGCGGCTGGGGCGCGTCAGCTTTTTATCCATCCCGCCCGACACTTTCCTTAACATCCCCGGTTACACCATGCAGCGGCTCAATGTGGCTTATGCAGTCGGCGGTTTCAACATGCTGGCGGACGCGCTGGAATACAACTTCGGCGTGCGCCCGGACGATTACGCGCTATTCCACCTGGACGACTTTGTCTATTTTATCGATGACCTCGGCGGGCTGGAACTGACTGTTGTTGAACGCATGCCAAGCATTTGCTCGGATATCCAACCCGGGCGGGCGCTGCACAACGGCGACCAGGTAATGTGCTACCTGCGTTACCGTGACAAGATGAACGAATTGAATCGCAATTTGCGCCAGCAGGAAGTGTTGCGGCTGGTCATTCAACGCATGGTGCATGGCGGAACGCTGGCGCGCCTGCCGGATCTGTTCGCGTTGTACAGCGAAAGCGTCGAAACCAGCCTGACGCTGCCGAAAATTCTCGGCTTTATTCCCTTTATGCTGCGTCTGGGCGATGCAAACCATGTGGGCTATTTTCAGGTAAAAATACCGGCTCTGGTTACCTGGCAAATCCCGGACGGCCTGAAACCCACTGTTTTCCTGCTGGATCAGACGTCGCTGGTCAAACAGGTGCAGGCTGCCATCGATTTTGTGCTGATTCCCGAGCCAAACAGTGAACTGATCGTGACTTTGGAGTATGAGCTGACCGTCTCGCCCACCCCGACCGTCACCGGAACAGCTACCGCCACGCCGACTATCACCGAAACGCCTACCGCTACCCCATCCTTTACCCCAACCGTCAGCGCCACCGTTACCCCGTCGCGCACCGTCACCGGCACCATTACCCAATCGGTCACCGTCACGCCGACCGTCATATTGACCCCGTAATAACTACCATGGTAATAAGTACGGTAGCGATTCATTCCCAACTATGCTAAACTTAACAAACGCCTTCTAGAAGGCGGCTTATTGGGCATGGTTCCTGCATTTTTCGGTAGAAAATGATCGCATTCAAGCGTTGGCTGGCCAGGGGTCTATTCATATTCGCTGTAGCAGGGCTGCTTGTCACTGCTGCTCTGCAGTCTGCACCCGTGCGCGCGCAAGAGGAAACCCCCGAAGCTCCGAAACGCCTGACCACCCTGACAGTCGATTACACCGCCTACGAGTGGTGGCTGGTGCGCTGGCGCGGCAACGAGATCACCTGCCGTTTTATCACCGACCATGACGGCCTGCCCATCGGCGATGAGATTCAAACCTGGTGCGGTGATGCGCTGTTCACCGAATGGAGCCGCACCCAGCCCTGCAAACTGAGCACTCCCGGCCAATCCGTCCAGGAATGCCCGGGGATGTATCTGCATTTCTACGAAAGCAAGCCCGCTAAAAAGCAGGTCGAGGTCGAGTTGCCGCTGCCCAGTGTGTGGGTTTCGCTGGCCGGCTGCTCGCTTGAACCACCCGGCAACCGTTGTGTAGGCACGCCCAACCTGGTGCTGACCGGCGAAGAGCCGCTGCCCAACGAGACGATTATCAGCATTCAGGGTATTTATCAGGGCGAGCCGTTCACATGCAGCGGCAATCCCTGCAATCTGCCGTTAAAGCCGACCGGGTCCGAGGGTGCGGCAATTGAATTCTGGGCCGAATCCAGTTTTGGCGACTCAAGCCAGCACTATGAGGGCCTGATCCGCGTGCTGCCGCGCGGCGACTTTATGTCACCAGAAGGCGCATCCAGCGACCCACCGCTTTATTACATCGACGTGATCACTGACCAGTGGCGCGGCGGCCCGCAGGCTTCCTGTTCTGACACCTGGCAATCTTTCCCTGAAACCGGCGGACCGGAACCCTGGCTGACGACCCCGCTGAATGCCTCTGATCTGTACACCGAAGTTTCGCTGTACTACCTGGCGGCCATGTTAATCACCAATGACCAGGTGGATGCCGGCAACTGCCCGAACGGCGGGCTGGACGACCCACTTTCAGCCAATCCATGCGGTCTGGCGACTGCACGGGATGAGGTGATTGCCTGGCAAAACCAGTTCGACGAACAAATTCTGACAGTTGGACGCGAAACCGGCATCCCGGCGCAGTTGCTAAAAAACGTGTTCAGCCGCGAAAGCCAGTTTTGGCCGGGTATGTATATCAACTACAAAGAAGCTGGCCTGGGGCAGTTGACCGACCAGGGCGCGGAGACAGTGCTGCTGTGGAACCCGGACTTTTTCGAGCAGTTCTGCCCGCTGGTGCTGCACCAGTCGCGCTGCGACCTGGGCTTTGGTAACTTGATCGTGAGCGAACAGGCCATGCTGCAAGGCGCGCTGGTCAACAAGGTCAACGCCTCTTGCGTGGACTGCCCGGCAGGCATCGATTTGACCCAGGCTGAGTTCAGCGTGCGTGTGTTTGCGGAGACCATGGCAGCCAATTGTGAACAGACGAGCCGCATTATCAACAATACCACCGGTCTGCTGCCAGGCCAGGCTGCCAGCTACGCTGACCTGTGGCGCTTCACGCTGGTCAATTACAACGCCGGGGCTGGCTGCCTGACCACGGCCATTAAACGTACCTACCTGGCAAACCTGCCGCTTACCTGGGATAATGTCTCCGACAGGCTGGAAGTTGCCTGCCAGGGCGCGCTGGATTATGTAAACGATATAAGTAAGGTAAACAGCGGAGTGCAGCCAACGCCCACCTCGTGGGTGGTCTTCGGGACAGGACAGGCGCCGACCGGACCTATCGCGACTTTGCTGGCGACCCCACAGCCTACCCGCACCCCAACAATGTCCACCGGTCCGACCGCAACACCCCTGCCCGGTTACCCGGGCTACCCGGGTGATTTGCCGACCATCACACCCGGTGGCGCCCCCACCACCTATCCTTAATCGACTGGCGAGGCCGGTCTTCTTCATCGCTTCAACCATCGGAGGCGCACATGCGCTATTCACTGTTAACCTACCTGGAATGTTCCCGCTGCCATCATCATTGGGATAGCGGACAATTGCAGAACGTTTGCCCGGACTGCCAGTCGCCACTGCTGGCGCGCTACGACCTGCCGGCAGCCCGCACTGAACTGCAGCGCGAAAACTTCGCTGCCCGTCCGCGCGGAATGAACCGCTGGCATGAACTGCTGCCCGTTCAGACGCCCGAAAATGTTATCACACTGGGCGAAGGCGACACCCCGCTGCTTAACTTGCCACACTTGGGCGTGGCATTCGGACTCAGCCGCCTGATGCTCAAGGATGAATCGCTCAATCCCACCGGCACCTTCAAGGCGCGCGGGCAGGCGGCTGCCATTTCCCGTGCAAAAGAGTTAGGCGCCCAACAGGTGATCATCCCGACTGCCGGTAACGCCGGCGGCGCCATGGCAGCCTATGCCAGCCGGGCTGGACTGGTCGCGCGAGTCTACATGCCAGCCGACACGCCGCGTTCCAACATTGAAGAATGCCGGGCGGTTGGCGCCGAGGTGGTTCTTGTGGAAGGTTTGATCAGTGATGCGGCTCGCGCGGTCAGCGAGGTGGTGCGCCAGGGCGGCTGGTTCGATGTGTCCACCTTCAAAGAACCGTACCGGCTGGAAGGCAAGAAGGTGATGGGCTACGAGCTTGCTGAGGCTTTTGCCTGGGAGCTGCCGGATGTGATTATTTACCCGGCAGGCGGCGGGATGGGGTTGGTAGCCATCTGGAAAGCCTTCGCCGAGTTGGAAGAATTGGGCTGGCTTAACGGCCCAAACAGACCGCGCATGGTGGCGGTGCAGGCCGCTGGCTGCGCGCCGGTGGTGCGCGCCTTCGAAGCCGGCGAGATGACCAATACCTTCTGGGAAAATGCCGTGACGATAGCCTCTGGACTGCGTGTGCCCAAAAGCTACGGCGACCGGTTGATGATGGAGACGCTGTACCAGTCGCACGGCACAGCCGTGGCCGTCAGCGACGAGCAGATTCGGGCAGCGCAGACTCAGTTGGGGCAGAGTGAGGGCATTTTTGCCGCTCCGGAAGGCGCTGCAATGGTTGCGGCCTTGCCAGTTCTGCTTGAGAGAGGTTGGCTGAAAGACGATGAGCGGGTGGTGCTATTGAATACCGGGACAGGGTTGAAGTATTTGCCGTAAGGTATTATCACCACGGAGCAAAAACCCTCACCACGGAGCCACGGAGAAAACCCCTATGTAGGGGGCGGGTTCCACCCCGTCCCGCCAGGTGTTGAAATCACACACGGTTTGGGAATGGGTAAGCGTCCCGAAATCGACCTTCTGAACGGCACGTCCTACAAGGCGTACGACACAGCGAAGTCTTTCCTAACGTGACGCGTGGCAAACCCTTCCCAGGTATAATTTCCACTAGTCTAGCGACCACAGGGAGGAAATATGTCTACCATCAATCTCATCGTCCAAACGCTGCACAACCTGACCCGCTGGGGTATCGTTATTCTGGGTCTGGTTGCCATCATTCGCGCATTCGCAGGCTGGTTCGGTAAGAAGGAATACACGCCAGCCGATAACCGGGCAGGCATGCTTTATACGATTGCATTCGATATTCAGTTTTTGCTGGGCATCGTACTCTATTTCAGCAAAGGCTGGTTCGGGGTGCTGACCGCTGACTTCAACGCGTCCATGAGCTCGGTTGGAACGCGCTTTTTTACCATCGATCACTTGCTGACGATGGTGGGAGCATTGACCCTCGCGCACGTCGGGCGCGCGCTTTCACGCAAAGCCGCCGACGCCGCTCGAAAGCATCGCAGCGTCGCCATCTGGTATGGGCTGTCTTTTGCGCTTATGCTGGCAGCCGTTCCCTGGCCGTTTACGGCATTCGCGCGGCCCTGGCTACGCCTGTTTGGCATTTCGTTCTAAAAGGCTGCCTTACTCATTCACCAACGCTGAACCAGCGTCCACAAAAGTTCCGTTGCGCAGATCCAGCAGTGCTTGTTGGATTTCTTCGCGGGTATTCATGACGAACGGGCCGTATGGCATGATCGGCTCGTGGAAGGGCGCACCTGCCATCAGCATAAAGCGCATCCCGTCCGGCCCAGCCTGTGCGGTGAGTTCGTCTCCGTCGGTCAGCACCAGCATGCGCAGCGCCGAGGCCGCGTCCCCACCCAATGTACCGCTGCCTTCGAAGAGGTAAACCAGCGCGGTGTGACCGGCTGGAATGGGCTGGGTGAAGGTTGCTCCCGCTTGCAGCTGGACGTCCATATAAACCGGGTCAGCCGCAATTTCTGTTACCGGGCCGTGGACGCCGTGCACTTCGCCAGCCACCACCCGCACTTTGACGCCGTCCTGTTCGACCGCCGGGATCTGGGCAGCGTTGACTTCCTGATAGCGTGGCTGTCTCATTTTTTGCACGGCAGGCAGATTAACCCACAATTGGAAACCGTAAATAACCCCGTCCGGGCCGCGGCGTGGCATTTCCTCATGCAAAATGCCGCGCCCCGAGGTCATCCACTGCACATCGCCGGGACCGATGATGCCGGTATTGCCCAGGCTGTCGCGGTGGCGGACGTTGCCCTCCAGCATGTAGGTCACAGTCTCGATGCCGCGATGCGGATGGGTCGGAAAACCCTGAATCGGCCCCTCGACCGGGTCATTGAAGGCGAAATGGTCGAACAGCAGAAACGGATCGTACAGGTTGGATACCCGCGGAGAGATGGAGCGGCGCAGTTTGACGTCCGCGCCTTCGATGACCATTTGCGGGTCGATGGATGCTAAAACTGAACGAGGTGTACTCATATACCCTCCGAAATTGATTGGTTATGGCACGATTCTAACAACAAACAGGTTGAATTACGAATTGAAAACCAGCCAGCATGTTTCGCAGAAAAAATAATGGAGCTTACTTCGTAAATAAGCCGGCATAATCATCGCGGATGAAAATCAATCCAAAAGTATCTCGATAAACCAGATGGTAACCATTCACCGATTCTAAATCGGCATCCCGATAAAACTGCTGGTTGCGTTTAAAAGTATCCACGTCAATCCCAACTGCATTGGGATTCAGGTAATCACGAATCCGTTGCTCCATCAACAGCAGCACATCAAAATTGTTCTCAGAGATATAGCCATACTCTAAAAGGTCATAGGTTGAAACCGTTGACCAGTCAGCCGTTTCCGGCACATACATTCGAGCGTCATAATACACTTTGATGGTTTGCCCTTGCAAAGGTTCAAGCGCTGCCAGCGCCTGGTCATAAAATTGAATCGAAGGCTCGTCATCGGCGCGATGATACCGCGCCAGAATATTCTGCACATCAGTTTGGTAAAACAATACCATCTGAATAAAAACCAGCAACAGTGCGCCAAATTGCAGGATCTTTTCCCACCTGAAGGGCCGAAAATCTTTCAGCTTTTCTGGCATTAAGACGGCAACGGTTGAGATCAAGGCTAGGGCTGCAGGCAACCAATACTGAAATTTGAAGTGTGTAATATAAAACACGAGGATCGATACCGGCAGAAACCAGGCCAGGATTAAGGCAAACAGCAGTTTTTTATCGCTGCGCCACACTCCCCACAGAGTAGTGGCCGTGGCGATCAGTAAGAATATCGCGCCCCCATAATTTTGGCGCACCAAGGGCCATGAAGCGCTCAAACCTTTTTCGTATACAATGCCGTAGCCGTTAAATAATAAATCAGTCTGCTTATGAAAAATATTGATATACGCCGTTTGCCCCCAGGGAGAAAGCAAAAACGGATTTGCCATGATGTACGAGACGCCCATTACAAGCAGAAATGCCAGTGCCATGCCAGCAGCGCGTCTTAAACTTGATCTCCGGGTGATCAGACTGAGCAGCAGCGCCAGGCCAACTGCCAGAAAAAAAATAGGCTCCGATGGTTTTCGCCGCTGTGAGAACTCCGCACAACACCGCGGCAAACAGGAAATTCTTCCCTAAACGCAGATCATCGCGTTGCAGGAAAAACAATATCAGCGCGGCTAACAACACGACCATGCCATCGGGATGCCACCAAAAATTGTTGTGAACCACGGCTGGTATGCTTATGAGCAGGATGAACAGCACAAAGGAACGATATGTCTTGAACCGATCCTGCAAATAAACCAACAACAGGATGCCGGCCAGCATCAGCAAAACGCTGCTACCCTGGCGCAGCATAAGCATCACAGTTGGGGTGTCATTTAACTTTCCAAGCCATTTTAAAGGGAGCAACAAGATCGCAGAATAAGCAAAATGCGGGAAGCCGTAATAGTAATATTCGTAAAAAACAAAATGCCTTAGCGCCTGCTCTACAGTATCAACCGGGGCGATCATTCGCAGCAGATACGGCATAGGCACGGCTTCATCAGGTTCGAACACCTGAACCATTTGGATATTTGCGGATGCACGCGAATTTGGCAGCGAGAAAATAATGAGTACAAGGATTGAAAGGGCAAGGAGGAGGAAAAAGTTGCGCTTCTGTGTTGCTGACATGGGCTGATTATAGCATTGGCAGCCGGGCAGTTTTTCCTTATTCGCCGCGAAAAGATTTTTATTACCCCTTTCGCAAAGAGCGAGGCAGGATCCGAATTCGCTTCCAGCCAAAATTCAGGTAAAAATCTCTATCGTGTTGTTGAATTCCGGAGTAATATCTTCTATAATAACAGTGAAAATTTATTATATTTATCCACTTTGGGGTTGGAAAATTACTAATTCATGCGCGGCTGGAATATTCCGGCAGCGCACTTTAATTTCTCCGCCTGGTATTGCTGCCGCGCTCCCCATTGCTGCCTCCACTAACCACTGAGCGAACTTCCCAATAGGCGGGAATTAATCCTCAGGATGGAATGGGCTTGGAGGTGGGCAATGATCAAAAGGACTTTATTTCTATCGTTAATCGCAGCTATGCTAGCCGCGCCAATGCTCTCTACCAGGGTGGCAGTTGCAGAACCGGTCGGGGAATTTTATGCGTCGCCGGGGTCGGTCATGCCCGGCGCAGAAGTAGTATTTTCAGGCTTTGGTTTCACTCCCAATTCTTCTGTTGAGTTGTACCTGCAAACGCTGCCGAGCCAGTACCTGGGCATGTTGGCAACTGACTCCGCCGGGCAATTCTCGGGGGCGCTGTCTCTGCCAGTAGTGGCGGCGGGTAACTATCAGGTCATGGTCTCGCCAGATGATGTCTTTGCCAGCATCACCGTGCTGCCTGCGATGACGCTCGACCTGCTGCCTAACAGCGGTACCCCGGGGACCATCGTCAATTTTGCCGTTAACAACCTCGCAGCGGGTCAGCTACGATTGGACTATGCCGGCATCCCCATCTACGGACCGGTTGATGTTTCAGCAGGCATCTTTGAAGGTGATTTTCTGGTTCCGGCTGACCGGCCGGACAGTTTCCCGCAAGACGTCCCGGTAATAGCCTTCAACACGATCGGTAATCAAACCATTGGCAGCGCTATTACTTATTTTGTGGCTGAATCCCAGGATTGGCCAATTTTTAGTTCTCCACCATACAGCATTCTAATCACAGAGGTTCCCCCCAGCCCCGTTGCTCCCGGGTATCCATTTACGTTTCAAGGGACTATTTCTCCGCCGCCACAGGGCCCGCTCAATTTATACGAATTGAAGCTTCTGTGGAAGTCCGCCAGCGGGCAGATCGTTCCCATTACCGATGGTACGCCGCAGCTGCTATCGGACGGCTCATTCACCATTACCGGTCATGCGCCTTCACTCCTGGGCGGTGACCCGCTTCTCCCAGGCTTTGAAACCGGCGGAAGTGTTGGTGTGGTTTTCATCGATAAAAACAACGGGGGGAACTCCACGGCCGGGTTTGCCCCCTGGATAAATCCACCTTACCCGGTATTTAAGGTTAAAGTAGTCGACGAAAACGGCAGCCCGATCCAAGGTGCAATTGTGGATGTGCGGGCTTTTTATGCAAGTCTTAAAACAATTAGCGGTGAAACAAGCGGTGAGAAAGTGATGCAAAACCAGCTCAACAACCTGGAAATGCACCCCAACCAGATAATCAATTATCTCAACCTTTATACCCCCAGCCAGTCGGATCCGTTTTCATGTGAATTGACTAATACTTATGGCCGTACTGATGAAAACGGCATTTTCGAAGTCAAAATTGACCCGGAAATGTTAGCGCTGTTGGGCTCTAAAACATATATTAAGAATGGAAACCAATCTGGCTACATGGAATACCCGCTGGACATTGATTTCCCCCTGTATGTCAATGCCACCTTCCAGGGCTTTGGCAATAAAGGTCTTCCTGAACCCTATACCTTGTCGATCCATTTTAGCGGTACGACCCATTGGTTTTATGATGCCGCGAAAAATATCAAATTGGATACCGACCCGCTGATCGTGAGCCTAAAATCGCTGCCGGCGGGTACAAAGATAACCGTACCCATCGTGCCAAAGGTCAAAGATCCATCCACCATCCATGATGCAGCGGTTGTTTTGGGAGGTTTTAAGAATTACCTCGGACTTAATATCCCGATGACAGCCTTCGGCAATCTGTACAGTTTCCCGCTCTCGCAATTCCCGGATGCCTGGTTTACCTACAGCGGAAATATCGACATCGAGTTCGAATACGATCCTGCTCTTTTTGGTCCCCTGGATGAAGACAACATAACATTTACCCTGGAAGGCCACACTTATCCATTTTATTTTTATTATAAGAAATCAGACGGACAACAAGGCTGTGAGATTATCAAATACCGGGCCACAATCCCGCAGGCCCACCGGTTGTCACCCGGCAACCATACGGGGTTAATTGAAATCCGCGATAATGCGACTGTCCCTAATATAACCAAACATTATATTCAACTGAATTACATCTCACCTCCAACCTGGATTCTCGATGCCAAATACAAAGCACGTGAAATAAATCTATTTGGCACCTCGATTGTCATGCACGGCTATCAATTTCCAGCCGGCGCGCCCAATTCGACTTCAAATTTAGACACCGACGTACCAAAAATTGGCCCGCTGGCAAACAATGTAAGCTTCCAGGATGATGTAGAGCAGACTTTATACCCAGACCATACCAGCGGCATAACCTACGCTGGCCGGTCGGATTCGACGGTGGTTGATGAAGATGTCGTGCCCCCCAAATATTACAACAGCAGTGTCGCCGGTGGCAATGAAATCAACATTCCTGAAGAAACCGTAATCGTGCTCGACACTGGAAAAATCCCGATTTACCGCCACGTAATCGGCTTATATCCGATCGCCGGGGCCACCCTCGGGGCCGATATGTGGATCGACGCCACTTTGACCACCAGCGGTTTAATTAAATTTCTACCGGGCGGTGGAACGTCGACCAACATGCTGGTCTTCCCCAAGGCCACAATCGGCGTGGACGCGTTTTTGGACGCCAGCGTCCTTTTTGGCCTTATCAGCGCGAGCGCTCATGCATTACCCAATATTGGGCTTGGAATGCCGGCATCCTTTGTAGATGGAACTTTATCGGACTCTAAAAGGTGCTTTTTGTATAAGCTAACTCTCTCATGGACGGCGAAAACCGGGATATGTCCGTTATGCCTTTCCTATTCAGACAGCGAGGAGCTATTTAACGGTTCAAATCCCAGCCCGTGCACGGTTCCATCCACAGCCAGCGCTTCTCTGACTGAGAATAATGTCACAGCCACCACAGCTCAACCCCCAACCTCCTCGCCATCCATTGCCGTCGACGGGTTTGGTCACACCTTGCTGGTCTGGTCAGACGCGAACAACAACATTCAATCCCGGTTGATGTCCGGCGGGCAAACCGTGAGCGATTATGCAGTGAGTTCCACCATGGGCGGCATTGACCCGCAGGTGGCCTTCTATGCACCCAACAAGGCGGTGGCCGTCTGGACAGAAAGCAGCCTTGGATCATCCCAGAACGCCACGCTGGAGCAAGCGCTCCAGGCGCAGCATTTGAAATATGCCCTTTGGAACGGCAGCGGTTGGGGCGCACCGCAGAACCTGACCCTACCCGCGGTCAGTAATGGCGAGGGAAAAGTTGTCCTGGCCGGCTGCCTGAGCACCACCACGGGTTGCCCGGCTGGCGGCGCAGTGACCGCTGTGTGGGTACGGGATATGGGTACAACCTACAGTGAACGTAACTTCCGACTGTTTTACGCCGCATTCAACGTCGGAGTCTGGGGTTCCGCTACCGCAGTGGACCCCGCCAGCACTGGAACGGACGCCGAGGCTGCAATCGTTTACTCGCCAAACGGTATTGCTCAGGCAGTCTGGACGCGTGATGCCGACCGTAGTCTGAGCACAGTGACTGACCGGCTGATCTACCACCGGCAGCTGGCAAGTGAGAGTCCGGTGACTGCCTTAACCGGTCTGCCTGCCAGCGCGGTTGAACCTTCGCTGGCGGTCAACGCTGCGGGTGAGATGATCCTGGCCTTTACTGTCGCCACCGACCCAACAGCATTCATGGGTAACCAGCGCCAGTTGCATGCCGCCAAACAGACCTGCGGCGGGGGCGGCTGTACCTGGGCCTACAGCGCTCTGGTTGACTCGAACAACCGCCCGGTGCATGCCGAAAGCCCGGCGCTGACGCTGAATTCCAACGGGCAAACCCAGATCACCTACCGCGCGCTGGGCTTTGGTGAGGGTTATTCCGGTGGCCCAACGGTTCTACCGGGTGATCCGTTGGGCACGGTCATTGGCACTGGTGAACTTGCGCAGGCTTTTGTCAGCTTTTCGAGTAATCTGGTAACAACCATCACCCCCAGCTATCAAACGACAGGCGGCAACACGATCTGGCAGCCAACTGCTGTGTACGACCCGCTGTTTAATCAGACGTACGCGGTCGGCTCGCTTGGCAGCGGTCCCGTCTTGTCGCAGCATGCGCTAAGCGCCCTGGAAGCGATGGGCTATTCGGTCGATGGGTTGACAGAGGTGCCCTCGACCCTGGCTTTCTCAGTTTCCAGCGCAGTCCCCGACTTTTCGGTGTCCGATGTGATGCTGAGCACGCCTTATCCGCAGCCCGACGGCGAACCGCTGGTAGTTGTTGTTTCCGTGCTTAATAATGGCCCAGAATTTTCCAGCGGCCGAAGCGGCAATCTGGTAGTGAAACTGGCCTGGGATGCACCGGTTGGCCTGGGGACCCCTGCAGGTGAAATGGAAATCCCCTTTATCAACGCAGGAGCATTAACAGGATTAGAATTTTCTTCCGACCCGGGAATTGGAACATTGCTTGCGCCAGCCTTCCCTCACCTGCCGCACACCCTGTATGTCCAGGTCAATTCTGACCAGATCTTACCAGAGAGCAATTACGAAAACAATCTATTTACGGTGAACTTGGGCGGGCTGCCGGCTCCCCAAGGTCTGGCAGGCGCTGCCCAGCCCGGCGACTCGTCCGTTTTTCTGGATTGGCTGCCGGTTGAGCATAGCTCTGTAAAGGGTTACCGCGTGTACCGGTCAAGCGACGGGCGAGATTATGTACCGGTCGGCAGCACTTTTATCCCCGGGTTTGTCGATCTATCAGGAGTCATGGGCCTGACATATCAGTATCGGGTAGCAGCTTTTGCCGAGGATGGTTTTGAATCCGACCTGAGCGAGTCCGTCCAGGCAACGGTAGGCGTTGTGTATCCGGTATACCTGCCGTTGGTGAATCGCTGAGCATAATAGCTACAAAGGACACAGCCGATGGACAAACTAAAGCTCATCCTACAAATTTCTTCTAATTGGGATTGTCGAAGGGCACTTATGGTAGCGTAAGCTTTTAGCTTGCGCAGGCCGAAGGCCTCATTTGAGCCAGCAGTTGGAGATTTCTGGACAAGCTAAAGCTTATCCTACAAATTTCTGCGCCTGAAAAATCATTGCAGGGAACGCAACTTGCCCGTTCCGTGCAGAACCTTCGCGGACGGGTTCCACCCAGTCCCCTATATATGGGGTGAAAAATGACGAATGATACCTTTTTGGACAGCCCCTAACACCAAAAGTTGCACGAAGTGGATCGTCAGGAGCGGATTATGCGCCGTAAGCCTTAATGCGCGGCCAAATAAGCACCAGAAATAAACCAGCCGCCAGCACCTCCAATACTCTGCCGGCAAACTGAAAAGCGCCGGGCAGCAACCCGCTGCTGGCGGTCAGCAGCACGCCAAGGTTAAACAGGCTAAAAGAAAGCCACCCCAACTCTGTCGAACCGCGCGCCAGCCCGCGAGTATGGCGCGGCAGGATCCAGTACGCCGTGCCAAGCGCAAGTTGCACAACCCAGCCGGCCAGCAAAAACTCAACGTGAGCCGGCAGCAGCTCCCAGGCGGATGGCATGAACTCGATCCCGTTGTTGGCCAGCAGCAATGCCCCCAGCATAAACCCGGCCAGCAAATATATCAGCGAGGCACGGATGAACCAGACGCTTAACCGTGGCATCTTACTTCTCCTTGACCCGGCCCCAGGTATTGACAACGAAGGCCACCCCGGCTGCCAGCAGCAACAGGGCGGAACCCGCCATCAACCAGCCTGCCCAGGCTGCGTTGGTGGTGGAATGCAGTGGCTCGCCCACCAACCGCAGCGCCAACCCAAGGTTGAGCGAGAGATAAGTCAGCCAGCCCAGTGCGTCACTGCGGCGCGGTTTTTGCTGAGTGTATTTGGGGAACATCCAAAAGACCACGCCGATGATCAGTTGAGAAATCCAGCCGACTGCCAGGAAATGGATATAAGATGGAAATAAACCCTGTACGGGCAGGCGGATGATACCGGCGCTCTGCCCGGCCAGTAGAATGCCAAGCAGCAGCCCAAGGACAAAGTAAACCAGGGCAGTCTTGATCCATAAGCGGGTTAATAAGGGCATTTTAACCTCAGAAACAGGTTTAACTCATTCTACGATAAATGGGGTGGGATTGGATTGCGCCGGGTCAATAAAATCTACCAGGTTGGCGCCGCCGGAGGGACGGCAATCCTATTCCAGAAGAACAAAAAAATAGCGAACGAACAAACAAGCGCAACTACCTGCGTACGGCAGCCGCGCTTGTTTTACGAACAAAATACGCCTATTTAAGAATGACCGGCAATAAGATGGTATACGTAATCTGTGATGCGACGGTGATCGTCACTGTGGCGATATTGGAATCGGCGCCACCGTCGTTTACCTTGAAGGTGAAACTATCGCTGCCGCTGTATCCAGCACTTGGCGTGTAGGTCAGATTGGGACCAGTGCCGGTCAAACTGCCATGCTGCGGCGAATCCACAATGGTCCATGTCACCGGACTCCCGCCGTCAACATCCGACATGGTAAGAGTGATGTCCAAATCAGTCTGGTATGGTGTGCTAACCGATTGGTTATCGGCTACTGGCGCGTCGTTGACTGCGGTCACGGTCACCAATAACCCGTATACTGCGCTATCGGCCTCACCGTCACTGACGGCCACGTTGACGGTCAGATCGCCAACGAAATCTACCGCCGGGGTAATCGTATTCCCCAACAGCGAGTAATTTGTGCCTGCCTGCACGGTCAGGTTGAAATCGGTTGGGTAGGTGTTATCTGGATCCGTTACCGTTAGATTAGCCAGGGTGATCTCCAATGCTGTTTCCTCGGGAGTTGTCAGCGTCGCTTGTCCGATGATCACCGGGGCATCATTCAGCGAGGTCACGGTTACACTCAGATTAAAGGTGTTGCTAGGAGCCTGGCCATCATTTACGATTACCGGTACAGTCAAACTGCCATTGAAATTGCTGGCCGGGGTAATTTGGTTCCCCAACAGTGAATAATTCGTGCCTGGCTGCACGGTCAGACTGAAATCGGTTGGATAGGTGTTATCTGGATCGGCTACTGTTAAATCAGCCAGAGTGATGGTTAGCGGAGTTTCCTCAGGAGTGGAGAGAGAGGACTGCCCGGTAATAACCGGCGGGTCATTGAAGTCCTCAACGGAGACATTGGAGCACACGGATTGGTTATCGGTTGTCCCGCAGACCTCATAAGTTCCAGCAGTGGGCGGGGCCGAAAAGGTGGTAGTTGCCTCGCCGCTGGTATAGAAGCCGGCAGTGGGTAAAACCGAGCCAAGGGTCGTCACGGAAAATGATACCGGAACGGTAGCCGGCACGGTGTCGCCGGGGGTTAGCAATGCCAGGTCAGAGTTGTGATTCAGATCGACCGTAAAGGGTGCAGTACCGCTCAGATTGATGGGACCCGAAATCGCAGCGGCGGTCATCACCAGCCAGGGATTCGCATCCACCTTGAGTAGGTCATTTGCAACGAAAGAATCGCAGTCAACATCGCCAGGGCCGGCATTGCACCCCCACCAGTTGTTCTCTGCAACAATGAGAACTGGGGTGGTCATATCACCCCCATATGTTTCATTACTCAAGCCTGTGGTATTACCAAATAGACGATTGTGATGAACCACGATGGGGGTAATGAGATCGTCAATCGCTCCGAAGAAGGTGAGCCCATTAACATTGCTAAAGAGGTTATTGCTCACTGCGCGGATCGAGGAAAAGTACCCGTAAGAGCAGGCTTCGAGTGTGGGCTCGCATTGGTGGAACTCAACACCGTCCTCAAAACCGCTGACCGTGTTATCGTGGACATTCAGGTCCAGCTGATTCGCACCGACCCCGGCTTCGGATGTAATACCTGCCGTATTGGAATTATCTGCTCCGCTGAAGGAAATCGTATTGCCGGCGACTTCCACGCTGAGCGGCGGAGGAAGTACAGCAATGCCAAACCCATTTGTGGCCGCTTCTCCAGAGATATAAGCACTGTCATAAGGCGAGGGAACCGCCCAGGGCGGGTCAGTTGCCACAATCCCATAAGCGTTTACGCCTGGCTTAACCACCGAAATAGTATTATCACTGATCAAGCCCACACCATCGAAATAGTAAATTCCGCTTTGCGCACCGGTGATAGTATTTCCAGTGGTGGTTGCGGGTGTATTGCTAACATAGATACTGTTGGCGACTAAGGTCAAGTTCCCTGTATTGTTTAAGGCAACACTCGAAATGGTATTCCCAGAGATAGTACCGACACCATTTACCAACTCAACTTGAATGCCGTTTTGGGCAATTGTAGAGTTGGGAGTTATACCTGAAATCGTATTTCCTTGAATTGTGAAAGTAACTGGACTCCAATATTCATGGGAAGTTAGCGTTATACCATTTTTATTAAAATTCTGAATTGTATTATTCAGAATCTGAATATCCTGAGCGGGGGACAGGTCGGAATTGAAAAGATAGAACCCAACGCCTTCCTGGGCAGAGCTTATACTGCTAAATCTAACATTTCGAATGATGTTATCTTGAAACACGCCACCTGCGTTACGGAAAGCGACACCCGTCAGCCGCAAATTTGTGCTACCAAGCGATAAACCGTCAAACGTGAAACCCTGAATGGTAGCAATGGCGCCACCGGTCACACACAGAATGGGCCGGTTGAGAAGCGTCACGGATGTATTGCAAGCCTCGTTCAGAACCGCTGGCGCTTCAATAATGGTGGTCAGCTTGTCCTCGCCTGTAAGCGTCAGGTTTTTATTAATGGATATTTGCGCTGTGTATGTGCCGGCGTAAACTTGCACCGTGCCGCCGGCATCAGCCGCGTCCACGCCAGCCTGGATCGTGGCAAACGAATCCGTTCCAAAAGTGGTAGCCGGGCCAAGGCCATCCGGGTCGGCACCAGGGGTGACCCCAGTCCAACCATCATCCACATAGATTGGGCTGACGGCTTCCACCGGCCGGGCGCTGCCAAGCGCCAGCCCGGCAACCAGCACAAAAATTAAGCCCAAATTCGATAATCGATAGAGCCACCTTAATACACGCGTATTCATGATTTCCCTCCAGTTACACCTCCCGAATGGATCGTACATTCCGGGCGGCAGCTAGAATAAAGAATAATAGATCCCAAAAAAGGTTCGCCGTCTATTCCCCCAACCCGGCTAATAGAAATAACATGCCCCGGATTATGATTCGGTTGTAGGAAAAGACAACCCTCTGACTTTTAAGTTTAGCAGCGGATTGAATTTTGTCAACCAACTTAGTAATAAATACGGTTCGTTTTCGCAGATTCTAAACAAATACAAAGAATTACCGCCAGGAGCGACCGGCCGGTCGCTCCTGGTTCATTCATCATTAAGTTTGTTATCTTAATCGCTGGACGGCGTAAATCATTCGAATTACAACGCGATGTAACGCTCCACCCGCTTGCCAATGATGGCCAGGCTGCCGCGCCAAAATTCCGGCTGGCGGATGTCAATGCCGAAGCGCGCTGCCAGGGTGGCAGCGTCGCCCATGCCGGTGGACGAAAGCAGCGCTTTGTACTCGGGTACGAAACTCGCGCCGCGCTGCTGGTAGATGGCGTATAGACCGGTGCCAAATAACAGCCCGAAGGCATACGGGAAGTTGTAGAAAGCCAGGCCGGAACTGTAATAATGCGGTTTCCAGGTCCACATCCATTTTTGCAGGTAGCGTTCGTCCAGACCATCGCCGTAGGCTTCCTTCTGCGCCCATTCCATGATCTCGCAGAACTCGTCCGCCGATAATTCGGCCTGTTCGCGGCGTTTGAAAACCTCGGTCTCGAACAGGAAGCGTGAGTAGATATCGACGATTACTTGCGAATCACCGGTCAGCATGTTTTCAAGGATCGTCAAAACTTCTTCGGGGTCCTTGGCCTGCTCCAACACCGCCTCCATCACAATCGTCTCGCACATGATGGATGCGGTTTCCGCCATGGTCATGGGCGAAGTGCGCTGCAACTCGGTGCGCCCTGCTTTGAACATACAGTCGTTGTGGAAGCCGTGTCCCAGTTCATGCGCCAGGGTGTTGACCACGTCCAGCGAGCCGTCGAAGCTGAGTAAAACCCGCGATTCCTTTACCCCCGGCACCGACATGCAGAAGGCCCCGCCGCGTTTACCGCTGCGTTGTTCCGCGTCGATCCAGTTGCCGTCAAAAGCACGGCGAGCGAAATTGGACAAGTCCGGCGAGAATTTGGCAAAGTTGTCCTGCACAAATGCGCGCGCCTCAGCGTAGGTGTAAGCCCGGGTGTTTTTACCACCAGGGGCGAAAATGTCCCACCAGGGCAGCTTGTCCTTGCCTAGCTTGCGCGCTTTCGCCTGAAAATATTGTCTGAAAATGGGCAGCGACTCGCGCATAGCGGTCAGCATGGCATCCAGGGTCTGGCGGTCGATGCGGTTGATGTCCAAAGCGGAGTGCAGCGCGTCTGTGCGCCCGCGGCGCTGGTTGAGCGTGACCGCCGTGCCTTTAACCCCGTTTAGCGCGGCTGCCAGCGGCTCGCGGGTAGTGTACCAGGCCTGGTTTTCGGCCTCGTAGGCGCGTCGGCGCACATTTTCATCCGGGTGCGAACGCAGGTTGATCAAGGCTGGCATCGAAAGGGCTTGGACCTTCCCGTCCAGTTCGAAGTCAACCGTCATTTGCGAAGTGATCGTCCCCTGCAGCTTTTGCCAGGCATTCGCGCCACTCAAGTTGAGCTCTGCTGCCAGGGCTTCCTCCGGCTGGCTCATCAGGTAACGGCTTTGTTCAGCAACTTCCTTCAGCCAGAAAGCATGATCCTGCGCCGGGCCAGGAGCAGCGGTGAGCTGCGGCAGCAGGGAAGCAATTTTACCGATCCAGGCTCGCAAGCGCGTTTTTAATTTGTCCATGCGCACCGAAACCTGCTCAAATTCCGATAATTTGCGCATGGCGTCTTTATTGAAGGAATCCGTCGAAACAAACGAGTGGATGAATGCACCCATCGTGTTGTCAAGCAGCAGCAGCTTGTCGAACTCGGTGAGCATTTGATTGATACGGCTGGCGACCAGATCCGCATCGCTGCTGGCATCGAGGGCCTCCAGAGAAGCCACCAATTTTTCCATTTCGCCCAGCATCTGCTGCCGGCGTTCGGTGGCAGCGGCGAACTCAGGTGACGCCAGACCTGGATACACATTGGAAAGGTCCCAGCGGGGAGGGGTGATTTCAGGCATGTGATGTCCTTTCAAGAAAGGTGAGAAAGCCACCCGCTGAGTATACTATACACGCCAGATGGAGGTCAGGGGCATTCATGCCGGAATCCGGCGGGGCGTCATACACAGGTTAGGACGATTGCCCTTCGTCCGCAGAAAAGCAACGCTGCCCCTGGCCTGTGAGAGCGAGCGTTCAAGAACAGGTGCAACGCACTTTTCAAGTGCAATGCACCCGGATCAAGATCAAGATCGAACTCTAAAACCCTGCGCGAGCGCCGCAACCGGCAGCGGCTGACGATCTGAGGGGCTGTGGTATACTGCACATCGCCGGGGGAAAACCAGAAAATCTCCGGCTCATTCTGCGCATCCTCGACTCTTCCGCGATCATGTCTCTGCTAACTGCTAACGACCTCGCCAAATCCTTCGGCCCGGTGGATATCTTCAGCGATGTCACGCTGAGCATCCCGCATCGCGCTCGCATCGGCCTGGTGGGTCCGAACGGCGTCGGCAAAACTACCTTGCTGCGCATCCTACTTGGCGAGGAAGAGCCTTCTGCCGGCGAAGTGCAGGTTTCCCGCGGGCTGCAAATGGCTTACCTGCCGCAGGAAGCCCGGCTGCTCACCGACCGCACCCTCTGGCAGGAGTGTCTGACTGTCTTCGAGGACTTAATCCAGCGGCAAGCCGAATTGGCCCGGTTGGAAACTGCCATGGCGGACCCTGACAAGGCGGAATCAGCGCTAGCTTCGTACGGACGGTTGCAGCAAGAGTTCGAGAGGTTGGGCGGATACACCTTCGAGACCCGCATCCGTCAGACGCTCACCGGCCTGGGGTTTAGCCGCAGCGACATCAACCGGCCCCTGGCCCACCTTTCCGGCGGTCAACGTACCCGCGCGCTGCTGGCAAAATTGCTGCTTTCCAGCCCGGATTTGTTGCTGCTGGACGAACCCACCAATCATCTTGACATTGCAGCCGTCGAATGGCTGGAAAATTACCTGAAAGATTGGCCAGGCGCAGTACTGATCGTCTCTCACGACCGTTATTTCCTCGATCAGGTGGTGGATACCGTCTGGGAGATGACCCCGGCGCTGGAGACCTACCACGGCAACTACTCGGCCTACCTGGTACAGCGCGAGGAACGCTACCAGCGCCAGTTGGAAGAATACCAGGCCCAGCAGGAATTTATCGAAAAAGAGGAAGACTACATCCGGCGCAATATTGCCGGGCAAAATACCCGCCAGGCGCAGGGGCGCCGGAAGCGGCTGGAACGCATGCTGGAGGAGGTCCGGCTGGCTCCGCCGCGCCTGTCACGGAAAATGCGCTTCCGGTTGCAGGCTGTTGGCCGTTCCGGCGACCTGGTGCTGCGCACTGAAGCTCTGAGCATTGGCTATCACGATGAAGGCCGGCCGCTGTTCCATGCGCCTGACCTGCTACTCAAACGCGGTGAGTGCGCAGCAGTGATCGGTCCCAACGGCGCTGGGAAAACCACGTTTCTTAAAACTTTGCTGGAACAAATCCCACCATACAGCGGCGAGGTTCGTCTCGGCGCCAGCCTGCAGATCGGCTACTTTGCCCAGGCGCATGAAGGTCTGCGTTCCGACAACACCCTGATGGAAGAAATCAACAAGGTAGCACCGCACATGCTGCCCGCCGAGGTGCGTGACTACCTGGCTAAATTCCTGTTCACTGGCGACGATGTCTTCAAGGAAGTCAAATTGCTCTCCGGCGGCGAGCGCGGGCGATTGGCGCTGGCCTGTCTGGCACTGCAGGGGACTAACTTGCTGCTGCTCGACGAGCCGACCAATCACCTGGATTTGCCCTCACAGGAACTTCTGCAAGCCTTGCTGGCTGATTACCAAGGCACGATCCTGCTGGTTTCGCATGACCGCTACCTGATCGACGCACTGGCGACCCAGGTCTGGGAGGTTGAACCGGCACAGCGCGCGCTACGGGTGTTTGACGGCACTTACAGTGAATACCGCGCCGCCCGACAGGCTGAAGCGCTCCAGGCCGCCGCCGAAAAAGCCGCCGTCCTGACAAATAAAACCGGAAATTCGCGCCCGCGCGGTGCAAACAACAGTATGGACCGCAAACGCAAAGAGCGGATTCGAGTGATAGAAGCCGAGATCACCGCGCTCGAATCTCAAATTGCTGCCATCACGCGCCAGCTTGAGAATCCGCCGCCAGACGCCGGCAAGGTGGTGCAGTTGGGGCGCGACTACCAGAGCCTGCAGCACAGTCTGGAAACGCGCCTTAGCGATTGGGCTGAGCTGGCAGAAGAATAATAAAAAGCGGCTTATCTGGCAAAAATAAGCTATCAATTTCTATCCAATTCATAAAATATTATGATACGATAGTGTCAAATGCTATTTAAAAGTGTTATAAATTAAGAAAACAACGTTACAGGAATAAACCAACAAGGAGGCAATGATGCACCAGGTCCGGCATATTCTGCAACTCAAAGGCGACTATATTTGGACGATCTCGCCCGACGACACCGTTTTTGAAGCCCTGCGCCTGATGGCGACTAAAGGGGTCGGGGCACTGGTTGTGACCAAGGACGAAAAAATGGTCGGCATCATCAGCGAGCGCGATTATGCCCGCAAGGTCATCTTGAAAGGTCGTACTTCCCGCGACACTCTGGTGAAGGAGATCATGACTTCGCAGGTTTTCACCATCCATCCCGACCAAACCATCGAGGAATGCATGGAATTGATGACCGACAAACGCGTGCGCCACCTCCCCGTTATTGAAAACGACAAATTGATCGGCGTGATTTCCATCGGCGATGTGCTTAAGAACATCATCTACCGCCAGCGGCAGATGATTAGCGAAATGGAAGACAAGGTGCGCGGCAAGATACCAGAGGTGATCGAACCGGCAGTGCCGCGGTTTGCCGGGTGGGGCAAAAAACCGGTAGATAAGTAACCCTGAAAACGAATTCGATAAATCAGACATGACCGGCTGCCGGTTCATGTCTGATTTTTAATTCCAACTTGCCGCCGGATATGGATAACTGATCTGGAGTAAAATTATTCATTCCAATCGCACGACATTTCTACCGGAGGTAGTTTTATGTCTGGTCCCCGCACCGTTCGCGCACCCCGCGGTACGCAGCTTACCTGTAAATCCTGGCTGACCGAAGCCCCCTACCGCATGATTCAAAACAACCTGGATCCCGAGGTGGCCGAACGCCCGTTGGACCTGGTGGTGTATGGGGGACGCGGTCAGGCTGCCCGCAGTTGGGAGGCGTTTGACGCCATCCTGGATACGCTGCGCAATTTGGAGGATGACGAGACTTTGCTGGTACAGTCCGGCAAGCCGGTGGCGGTTTTCAAGTCACACCCGGATGCCCCGCGTGTGCTGATTGCCAACTCCAATCTGGTGCCGCACTGGGCCACCCAGCAGCATTTTGACGACCTGGCCGCGCGCGGACTGATGATGTACGGTCAAATGACCGCCGGATCCTGGATTTACATTGGCACACAGGGCATTTTGCAGGGCACCTACGAAACCCTGGCAGCCCTGGCAGCGCAACAGGGCTGGCCATCGCTCAAAGGCAAATTTGTGCTCACCGCCGGGCTGGGCGGCATGGGCGGCGCTCAACCTCTGGCGGTGACGATGAACGAAGGCGTCGGCCTGGTGGTGGAGGTTGACCCCGCCCGCGCCCGCCGCCGCCAGGAAATCGGCTACATCGATGACGTGGTCGATACGCTGGAAGAAGCCATGACCCTGGTCGAGGATTACACGCAGCGCGGGATACCGCGTTCGATCGGGCTGGTTGCCAATGCAGCCGATATCTACCCGGAGCTGGTGCTGCGCGGCGTGACGCCGGATGTGGTCACCGACCAGACCCCGGCACACGATGTCTTGTTTTATGTCCCCAGCGGCTTGAGCGTGGCTGAGGCGGATGCGCTACGCAAGCAGGATGCTCAGGAATACGAGCGCCGCTCGCTACAATCCATGGCGCGGCATGTGGAAGCCATGCTGGAGTTCCAACGTCGCGGTGCCGAGGTGTTCGATTATGGCAACAATTTGCGTCAGCGGGCTTACGATACTGGCGTCAAGGATGCCTTCAACTTCCCCGGCTTCGTCCCGGCCTACATTCGGCCGCTGTTCTGCGAGGGCAAAGGCCCCTTCCGCTGGGTGGCACTCTCCGGCGACCCCGAGGATATCTACCGCACCGATGAAGCCGTGGCAGAGCTGTTCCCCGAGGATGTGCACCTGCAGCGCTGGCTGAAGCTGGCGCGCGAACGGGTGCCTTTCCAGGGGCTGCCTTCGCGCATTTGCTGGCTGGGCTACGGCGAGCGCGTCAAAGCCGGGCTCAAATTCAACGAAATGGTTGCAAAGGGGATCGTCAAAGCCCCGATCGTGATCGGGCGCGACCATCTGGACTCGGGATCGGTGGCCTCTCCCAATCGCGAGACCGAAGCCATGCGCGACGGCACCGATGCGGTTTCGGACTGGCCGATTTTGAACGCGCTGATCAACACCGCTGGCGGCGCGACCTGGGTGTCGTTCCACCACGGCGGCGGGGTGGGCATCGGTTACAGCCAACATGCCGGTATGGTCATCGTGGCAGACGGCACCCCGGCGGCAGCCCGCCGTCTGGAACGGGTGCTCACCAGCGACCCCGGCATGGGGGTGGTGCGTCACGCGGACGCAGGCTACCCGGAAGCGATCAAAACAGCTCGCGAGCGCGGCATCCACATGCCGATGCTGAAGGATTAACCGGTAATGCGTAGCTGGCGAATTTTAGGGTTCGTGCTGGCAATTGCCCTCGGCCTGGCAGCCGGTTTGCTGGCGGGCTGGTTGCTCTCCCCACCGGCAGCTCAAGCGGCCGAGCCTCAGAGCCTGCGCGCAGATTACAAAGGTGATTTCGTGCTGATGACCGCCGAAATTTATAGCCAGGACGGCGACCTGGCAGTCGCCGATGCCCGTTTGCGTCCGTTGGGAGCACAAGATTCGCTCCAGGCCATGCAACAGGCGATCATCACTGGCCAGGAGCTGGGCTACGAACAGGCGGACATGCAACTGCTGGCGCGCCTGTTCACCGGCTTGCAGCGCTACACACCTGTTCCCCCGGAGCCGACGCCGTAATGGAAGACGACTATCTGGAACGCGACGAGCGCCGCCGTCAGCCGCCCTGGTACCTGCTGACCGGTTTGCTGCTTGGCCTGGGGTTGGGCTTGCTGATTTCACTGGTCATCAGCCCGGTGACCTATAAAGACACCGCTCCCGCAGCGCTGGCGGAAGAATATAAAGCCGATTACCGCTTGAGCATTGCCCGGGTCTACCAGGCCAACCTGGACATCGAGCGCGCGAGCCAGCGCATCGCGCTGCTGCAGGATGCCGCACCGGTGGAATCCCTGGCGGCTCAGGCGCAGCAGGCTCTGTCTGCCGGCAATGAGCAGGCCGCGCGCGCGCTGGCGAGCCTGGCTTCTGCTTTGAGCGACCTGAGCGCGAAACCGCCCGCATCCACCCCGGCAGCGAGCAGCACTCCGGGCACAGCCCCGGGCGCGACCGTCACACCGGAAGCGGCTGCCAGCCCGAGCCCCCCAACGGATGGACCGTTTGTGATCGTCGACCGACAGCAAGTGTGCGACGCTGCGCAAACGCCCGGCCTGCTGCAAATCGAAGTGCGCGACAGCAACGGTACGCCCGTGCCCGGCATCCAGATCAATGTGGCCTGGGACGGCGGGCTGGACACGTTCTTCACCGGCTTAAAACCGGCGATCAGCGCGGGCTATGCCGACTTTCAAATGACGCCGGGAGTTTCCTACAGCCTGCGGGTGGGCGACGGCGGCGCGACCTTGAACGGGTTGTCCGCCCCGGAATGTGTCGATAGCAATGGGAATACCTTTAGCGGTGGGTTATATTTGGTATTTGGGAAATAGGAATGACTTTGCGATTTGTGCGCCCTGTGGGCGTGTCGTTCCGGCTTACATCCAGCGTCTCCCATACAACACCCCCGTGTCGTTTCACCCCATGCTCAATCAACTGTTGAAGCAGGTTAATTTTCCTCTTTTTTCGGCGGGCAAACTGAAGCACGTTCAATCAGGCGGGTGGGCAGCACCTGGTGAACCGGTTCTAGGCTGGATTCGATCAACTTCACCAGTTGGCTGGCGGCAATTTGCCCCTTTTCACGCGATGGTTGTGCCACCGTGGTCAGAGCCGGGTGAATCAGGCTGGCAAGAGTGATATCGTCGAAGCCGACCACCGAAAGGTCCTGCGGCACTTGCACCCCGGCAGCAGTGGCCGCCTTGATCACGCCGATAGCGATGATGTCGCTCATCGCGACGATTGCCGTCGGGTGACGGCGCAGTTTCCACAACGCCTGAAAGCCCTCCATGCCGCCGTTTTCGGTGCTGGTGCATTCCAGCAAGCGCACTGAGCGGCCGTTAATGCTCAATCCAAACTGTTGCAGCGCCTGCAAGTAGCCATGCATGCGCGCCCCGAGTGTGCCTACATATTCTTGATAGTGGCCCTGTTTGCCCGAGCGAATTGCCAGGATGGCGATCTGGCGGTGCCCAATGGCCAGCACGTGGTGCATGGCCTGGCAGGCTCCACCCGCGTCGTCGACATTGATAGCCGGTACCCCTTCAATAGGGTCGCTGTCGACCGTGACGAAGGGAACGCCGCGCTGGCGCAGCACCACCATGGTGGCCTTGTATTCCTCCAGTCCAAGCGTGAGGAAGCCGTCCACTGCTGCATTGACGATAGCACGGCGCATGCTGCCCTTCAACGGCGACACCAGCATCAGGGAAAGTCCCGAATGGGTGCATACCTCGCCGATGCCTTCGACGAATTCCGGAAAGAAAGGGTTGCGCACAATTTCTGGTAGAGGCTGCGGCAGCAAGAGGCCAATGGTGCCGGTATGGCCAGTGGACATGCTGCGCGCCACCGGATCAGGCGAGTAGCCCATTTCCTCTGCGATGGTTAGAATCTGTTGGGCGGTAGATTCGGACAAACGGCTGGGGTTGTTAAAAGCAAAAGATACTGCGGTTTTGGAAACGCCGGCTTTTTGAGCGATGTCCTTAATATTAACCCTGGCCATAGACTGATTATATATTAACGCTCTAATGGGATGAGCACCAAACCCTGCTGCGCTCCCAATTCAGGCAATACAAGCTGCCCGGCTCTGCTGGAAAAGTGCTGTTCGCTGAGCACGTCGACCCACTCGTGGTCGGCCTCATTGGGCAGCGAAATGTGCAGCCCGCTGCGTGCATCGCGCGGGTTGGTGACGACAATAACCTGATCATCTCCCAGCCTGCGTCGGTAGGCATACACGCCATTAAAGGTCAGCAAGGGTTCATAGCTACCGCGGCGCAGCGCGGGGTGAGTGTGACGCAGCGCAATCAACTTTTGCAGCGCAGCGCGGATGGTACCATTCCAGTTGCCCTGCTCCCACTCCATGCAGCGGCGGCAGTCGGGATCATTTTCGCCGCTCATGCCGTTTTCGTCGCCGTAATAGATCATCGGCGCACCTATGCCGGTGAACTGGCAGATATAGGCCAAAACTGCGCGGGCGGGATTCTCGCGGCACAGTGTCAGCAGACGGGCGGTATCATGACTGCCCAGCAGGTTTAACTGGGCTGGTGCAGCGGCGCCGTACTCCGCTTGCAGACGCCGGACATAATGGTCGAAATCCTCGGCATCCATCGCGTCGCGCGCGCAGTAATCCAGAACATAATCGCGGAAGGGATAATTCATCACCGCGTCGCAGGTATCGCCCTGCAGCCAGTAAAGCGGGTCGCGCCAGGTCTCGGCAACAATGTAGGCATCTGGACGGATGCCTTTGACAACCTGACGAAACTCGCGCCAGAAATCCAGCGGCACCTTCCAGGGAACATCCAGTCGCCAGCCGTCCATGCCAGTTTCCTTGAGCCAGTAAGCGGCTGCATCCAACAGGTGGCGGCGCACGGCAGGGTTGGCAAGGTTAAGTTTAGGTAAAAAGCCGGCCCCGCCGCAGGTCTGGTAATTAGGCGGGTTCTGCTCAATGGGCAGGTCACCCAGAATAAACCAATCGCGATATTGTGAAGCACTACCCTTCCCCATCACATCCTGAAAGGCCCAGAAACCATCGCCGCAGTGATTGAAAACCGCGTCAAGGACGACGCGTATGCCGTTCGCGTGCGCAACCTTCACCAGGCGCTTGAGCAACTCCAGGTCGCCAAAGGCCGGATCGACCTTGAAGTAATCGCTGGTGTCATACTTGTGGTTGGAGCGCGCTGCGAAGATGGGCGTTGTGTAAATGGCATTGATACCCAGCTCGCGCAGGTAAGGCAAGTGATCCAGGATGCCTTGCAGGTCGCCTCCCATGAAGGTTAACGGGGTAGGCGGCGTGCCCCACGGCAGCACCCAGGCGGGATCATTGCTTGGGTCACCGTTGGCAAAGCGCTCGGGGAAGATCTGGTAAAAAACTGCGTCCTGTACCCATTCAGGAGTGTCGAAACGTTCGATCATGAGAGCGGTTATCCTTTCAACCCGGAACGAGTGAGGCCGGAAATGAAACTGCGCTGCGCTGCCAGAAAGAGGATCAGCGGCAGCAGCGTAGCGGTGACGGTGCCGGCCATCATGTAAGTCCATTCGGTCTGGTAACGCCCGGCAAAAACCTGCAGCCCAAGTTGAATGGTGCGCATCTGCTCGCTGTTGGCCACCAGCAGCGGCCAGAGATAATCGTTCCAGGCAAACAGGAAGGCAAACAGACCCATCGTTACCACTGACGAACTGTTGAGCGGCACCACAACCTTCCACAGCGCCTGCCAATGCGAGCAGCCATCCAGCCGGGCAGCATCGAGGTAGTCGCGCGGGATCGAGATGAAGGCCTGACGCAGCAGGAAGATCGAAAAGGCATCCACCATGCGCGGCACAATCAACGCCTGGAAGGTGTTGAACCATTGCAGGTCACGGATGATCAGGTAAGAAGGGATGATAGTCGCCTGGAAGGGGATCATCATCGTCCCAAGGAAGAGCAGAAAGAGCAGGTTACGGCCAGGAAAACGCAAAAAAGCGAAAGCATAGGCGGCCAGGCTGGCCAATACCACGCGCGAGGCAATAATGGCGACGGCCACGATGGTGGTGTTGAGGTAATAACGCAGGAAAGGCGCCGCTTGCCAGGCCTTTAAGTAATTACCAAACTCGAATGCGTTGGGAAAGAGGAAAGGCGGCAGGCCAGTGGTGCCGCGCACCTTCAGCGATGTGGTGAACATCCATAAATAGGGTACCAGCACCACAAACGCCGCCGGAATCAGAATGAGCGCCAGGATCAGGGTGGTGCGCGCTTTACGCGAGGTGACTGGTTCGGCCCCAAGCCTGCGTAAGAGGTTCATTCCGCCTCCTCAGCCGAGCCAAAGCCAACAAAACGCCATTGCATGAGCGTGAATATCGCCACCACCACAAACATCACCACCGAAATGGCCGCGCCGTAGCCAAGCTTGAATAATGAGAATGAATTCAAATACATGAACATACCAATCACTTCGGTGGCGTCGTCCGGGCCGCCGCGGGTGAGCACCATCACCTGGTCAAATACCAGGAACGAATCGATCACACCCAGAATGATCAGCATGATGGTGGTGGAGCGCAGCAGCGGCACAGTGATGTGCAAAAAGCGCTGCAACGCGTTCGCGCCATCGATTTCAGCGCTCTCGTAATATTCTTTGGATAACGACTGCAGGGCCGCCAGGTAGAGGATGAGCGTAAAGCCCAACCGCCGCCAAATACCCAGCGACATCACGGTTGGCAGCGCCCAGGTCTTATCCGCCAGCCAGTTTAGCCCATCGAGGCCTAGGGCGCGCAGTACCACATTGACCAGGCCAAAGCCGGGGTTGAACAGCAGAATCCACACCATGGCAGCCGCCACGGTGGGCGTGACCACCGGCAGAAAAAACATGCTGCGCCAGAAAGACTTGCCAAGCAGCATGCGGTTATTGAGAAAAACGGCCAGCACCAGCCCGAGGAGGAGGCTCACCGCCGTCACCACAAGCGTATATTCGGCAGTGACCTTCAATGAATTCCAAAAGCGCTCGCTCTGAAACAGCCTGATGAAATTATCCAGGCCAATGAAGGTCTTGACTGGTGCAAGGTTATCCCACTTGAAGAAGCTCAGGCGGAAGATCCCGGCGATGGGGTAAAAATTGAAGACTCCCAAGATCACCAGCGACGGCAGTAGGAACAACAGCGCGGTAGAAATATCGCTGCGGCACAGCCGGGTGAACCAGTTATGGAAGCCTGCGGAACGAACCTGCATGAGTATGTTGCCCTGTTATTAGTTTAAACGATCTGTCATTAAATGGCGCTGTTTGATAAATGATATTGCTGGCATTAAATGGTTAGGGCGGCGGCTGGGGAGCCGCCGCCCCAGAAAAAGTGTAAGTACCAGATGCCTACTTCAGCGCTTCATTCACGGCCGCTTCGGCGGCTACGAGCGCATCAGCAGGGGTAGCCTCTCCCAGGAGAGCTTTCTGAATTTCGCGCGAGAAGGCGTCGGAGACGGCGAAATACTTGGGGGTGGCAGGGCGGGCGTGTGCGCTGGCCATGCCCTCGACAAAGGGCAGCATGCGCGGTTCGGTCTCGTTGATCCAGGTGAGGTAATCAGCGTTTTCAGCCACTGTTTGGCGCACCGGCAGGAAACCCGTCAGCTTATCCCATTCCAATTGGACCTCTGTGCTGGTCAGGTACTTGATGAACTTCCAGGCTGCATCCTTGTTGGGAGTAGCGTCGAACATGAAGATGTGCTCGCCGCCCACATTGCTGGCAGTTGCGCCGCCCTCAGGCGCAGGCACCGGGGCAATGCCCCACTGGAAAGGCGCATCCTTGCGGTAGCCGAACAACCAGGAGCCGTCAAGCTGCATGCAAGCCTTCTGGTCGCCAAACAGGCCCCACGGACCAGGTTGCGAACCCTTACCCTGCAGCATGTCGGAGACGTAGGTCAGAGCGGTGAGGCCTTCTGGTGTATTGAAGGCAGCCGCGGTGTTATCTCCGTTGAGGAACTCGCCGCCAGCAGCCCACAGCCAGACCTGGAACTGCCAGGTTATGCCCTCGCCGGTAGGCTGGGTGTAGTATTCAAAGCCGACCACGCCGTTGGCGGGATCCTGGCACTGCTCGGCCATGGACTGCATTTCATCCCAGGTGGTGGGAGCCTTTTCAGGATCGAGGCCAGCCTTGGTAAAGAGGTCCTTATTCCAGATGACCTGCATGTTGTTGGTGCTCACCGGCAGGGCATAGCGCTTGCCGCCCATAATGTCATAGTTGGCCAACAACGGGTAGAAATCATCCACCTTGATTTCGGCGTCCGCGGCGACGAAATCATCCAGCGGGGCGATGGCGCCGGTTTCAACCAACTGCGGGATGAGGATCAGATCCAGCGCAGCCACGTCGGGGGTGGTGCCGCCGACGATAGCGGTCTGGTAGAGGGTCATGATGTCGGCATAAGGCTGGAATACCGGTTCGACAACGATATCAGGGTTCTGTTCGTTGAAGCGGTTGACCAGATCCTTCATCACATCGGCATTGGTGCCTTCCCAGTTAAACCAGAAAGTCAGTTTAACGGGCTCGGCAGGTGGGACAGCGGTTGGTTGTTCTGCGACCGGAGCTTGTGTGGCTTCAGAAACTGCGGTTGGCTCGACCGGCGCGGCCGTCGGGGTGGCCGAAGGCGCGCAGGCAGCGAGAACGCCCGCCAGCATGGCAAAGACAGCAAGCAGCGGGAGTAACTTGGGGATTCTCATAATATTCTCCTTACGGTTGTTGAGAGATTGGACTTAAACCGGTTTAGTAAACCGGTTTAAGTATAGGACAAATCAAACGGAGAGTCAATAGGGGAATTCAAAAAAGGGAGTTGGATAGAGTAAATTACACCACAAGACCGATATAGTTGGACCAGTAAGGTGCAACTTAGTATGCTTGGAAGCAAGTGGTTTTCCCTGGCGCTGCCGAATATCCGCTATACATCGGTCAGGGTCCCCCCTGCCCCTTCGACAGGCTCAGGGAGCAGGTGGGTTTAAATAAAATAGCTCCTCGTCGAGGACTCGAACCTAGCGGAATGGAATTCAAGTCCTATTCGTGTACATTTTCCTGATTGATAATTATTTAACAAAAGAAAAATAGATTAATGATCAATTCCGTATTTGCTTCCAAAACGTTTGATGTCTTCTTCTGTAAATATTTCGGATTTGTGTTTTTGTAAATAATCCCATGCCCATGGTTGTATATTGTAAGGCCAATTATTTAAATCGCCGATATTGCTTGCTTTATATATTAGATTAAAAGCTATTAATTCCACCAACCTCCCATCCGTTATGGAAAAGTGTTGTGTACGACTGTTGTAATAAAGGTACCCATAAAGAATATCTTTTTCTTCTGGGGTGAGCTTTTTTAATCTGGAATATAGTCTTTGGGTAGTGATTATATGACTAATGCTTTTGTTCGTCAGTGAAAAGATCGAATAAAGGATATCCGACAAAATTAATGCTGTTGACAACAAAAATATAACACCTATTATGGGTCTTGCTTTATTGACAAACTCATTCAGACCAAATTTCAATAGCAAGTTTTCAGTAGAAAACACCAATAATCCACTAACTAATGAGATTGGAATTAAATATTTTGGTGATAGTTTTATCCAATCGAGTAATTTGCTAAAATCCATACTGCCTTCTTTCTGCATTCATAATACTGATTTAACAAAACGGTAGTTTGCTTTACTTTTCTGGTGAGGACTATTTCTTAAGGTTTTTATAAGCAATATTATCGCCACCTAGTGGAATGGAATTAAAATCTTGCCCGTAGGCAAATTCACTTATATTAATCTGACAATAGAACCTGGTCTTAATTTCGTTATATCATAAATAAATCCTTGCCAACCATGTCTCTGAGCAGTATCACGTAAAGGATTCCTGGGAATAAACATACCTGGTACTTGAAGATCCGCTGATAGGTAATATATTCCGTATTCAGTGTCTGATTTATAAAGGACAATAAACAAAGGCATAAAGATACCAGACTCTAGTCTGTCTTTTTGTACTCCCCAAGCAGCTCCAATAATAGTATTGGGTAGCTTATCAATGGATTTTGATGTTTTGGATTTGACTTGGGCTAAATAACCACAAAAGTCGCATATTATGTCAGCGCACTTAAAATTTTGGCGTAAAAGCTTTAACGTTTTTTCTTTTTTACACTTAGGGCAAATGCAGCTCTTAATAACGAGCCATTCTCCTTTATGACCAAGTATTTGTTTATCTGTTGGCATATGTCTCCAATACTTTTTTTGCAAATGTTAGATTAGATTTGGTTGTGAATTTCCTGCCTTAGGTTTCATATTCAGAATCTTATGCAAGGGAAATTTTACTCCAGGAGGAATAAGTCTTTAGGCCTGGGTCATACATAATCTCAATATATTATCTTAGCGTCCGAGAAATCAGGTTTAATATCGCTGTTACTTCAAGTGCTAGCCCTATTGCGCGATCCCGATCCACAATATTGTTTTTCGCGGCTGAGAGTTTTGGATATAAATCTGTATATGCCTTATTCATCAAAATAAGATCGATTTTTGAAGACTCATCTTTTGCTAAATGGTTTGCAAGTAATGGTATTACTTCCGCTCTTTTTATTTCTGCTATCTCTTTATTTGTTAATCCAATTTTCTCAATCAAACTATTAACTGCTAAATCTAATGCAGACCTTAGCATCATAAGTGGTCCTTCTGCATCTTCATCAGGGCCTAATGAATGTAATTGGTTGGATCCAGCAGTAAATTTATACGCGGCAACCTGGTTAAGTGAAGAAAGATAATTAATAACTTCCCCGCGATTTTCATCTGCTAGCAATAAATTTTTATACTTTTGTGTCAAATCTCTAAATTCAGTTCTCTCTTTTTCAGTTTCGAGATATGGATAATTATCTAATAAGAATGCAAAAGAATCTGATGAGGCTGAACCAGACGTGTTTATAACAGTAACTGACCTTGTAAGTGCGTCTAGTGGGGGCAAAGTAATTAGATTCTCCATTCTATCGAATAGTAATGGTATTGATTCGTTAGTCTCTGACCATTTTGTTAGATTCTCTTTAGGAATATATTTCTCTGCAAAGTCAATACATAGAATAATGAATGAAAATAAATCTTGTATCTTAGATATTGCTCTTGTTAAATTTACTAGATTGTTGTGGTAATCAGTCGTTTGAGCAAAGAGCTCGCGAAATTTAACAATATTATTCATGTGTTTTGCTCATTTCGGCTTAAGAGTAACCAATGCACGAATTTGGGCTAATAATCTCCTTAAATCATCTTCATCGAGTTTTTTTATTAGTAGTAATGCTTCATCTTCTAAATCACTTAGAGACGTGTCAATACTTGGTTTCCACGGTGGTGGAAAAAAATACCCAATAGGTTTCTCAAGATAATGAGATAACAATAATAACGTTGATGAATCTGGTTCCATTTTGCCATTTTCAATGTCCGAGAGAGCAGCCTGGCGGCGATAAATTAATTCCGCCAACTCCCTTTGACTATATCCGGTCTCTTCGCGAGCAGCCCTAATCAACTTACCCATCCCAATTGTAAATTTATTGGGACGTGTGTTATTTCCAGTTAATTCATCGAGTAAAGTGTCTCGAAACATTTGAAATTAGGGGATTGACAATGATACGTTTATCGTATATGATGATACGTACAACGGATTGATACTGCATTCAGATGCTTATATCTTACATCCGTATCTTGATCAACGCAAGTTAATTTTTCGCCGTCCGTCAATCCTAAGCGGTTCGTCCGCAGCCGATTTATCTCGCTCTCCGAGGCTCATTGTCAAGGCTGGTGAGCGAAGCGGCACAAGCCAGGAAGCCTTGACGATGAGTGAGAGCGAGATAGGCTGCGAATGGACGGACGGCGAGGATGGAGAGGGAAACCACATGGAAGAAGTGATAACAACGAAAAAAGGTTCATATGGCCATATCCGCATAACTGTCCTCATGCCTGTCAAGGAAATCATGCTTCTATGGGGTAGAAAGTCTGGCATGGGTAGGGCTGAATTCTTCCGTGTGGCGTTGATGATAGGTGTAAAACTATTGGCTGAGTCGGTCAACGCAAAAAAGCTTGATGAAAATTATGAAATCAATAAAGAGGGGATACAGTAAATGACCTTTGTTTCCGAACCTCATGAGGATTTTCATCAAAAGAAAAAAAGAGAATTCGAGAGCTTATTTGAAAACTATGATTGCCCTTTCGATGCCTGGGATTCAAACACGTCTAAGGCTCTCCTGCATCTTGAATATACAGATTGGCTATTAGGAGTTGCGGATTGGTCGACATTATTAACCTTAACATTCCGTGACCCGATTGCATTTGATCCAGCATTAAGTAAATTCAATCGGCTTATCCAGGTATTAAATCGCGATTTATTTGGAGAGAGATACACCAGGATCGTTAAGCATTCGTATTTCTCTTATGTCAGGTGCACAGAATACCAGGAACGCGATGTTCTTCATTTTCATGTTTTGATTGATCGACCCTTTGATTATTCTCTGACCCATTCCTTATGGAATAAATGGGCTGGATTTGCACACACAAGGAAGATCATAAATAGCTACTCCGCTATTCGATATATCACTAAGTACGCAATCAAAGAAGGCGATATTAAAGTATATCGCGCCAAAAAATTGTACGTCCCTAAACAGTATCCAATCTGGTGGAAAGATTCGCCAGTTGAGATTATTTAGCACTGACCATATATTGCAGGCAAAGGCTAGGATATATGGAATTTAATAATGCTTTACACCAGGACATAGCACACCTCGAGAGCTATGACTTGACACTCGAGGTGTGCCTTTTTACTTTACCCATTATTCAATTTGCGGATAAGGGCTCCCACATGAGTGGGAAAAGGCACCGCAAATTGAATTGAAAATTTACGGGGGAAAAATGGATTTTACACGTCAAGGAAGATTGAACGGATCACAGAGGAACAAAGTAAAAGGGCTGCTGCATATGCTCTACACTCCAAAAGAGTTATCCGAGGAGATCGGGATTAACTTGGACCAGGTTTACAGAGTATATATTCCTGCTGGCTGTCCTCATTCTAAAGATCATCGAGGGCGAATATCCATCAATGGCAAGGAATTCAAGACTTGGTACGAAGAAAATTATAAGAAGCGGAAACTTGAAAAGAATCAAGCGTATTGTGTTTCATGCAAACAGGCTGTTGCGATAGTCAATCCTGAGAGGATCAAGGACGGGAAAAATAGTTATCTGATCAGTTATTGTCCTCATTGCGGGAAGAAGGTTACTCGCTTTAACGATTGCAAACGGAAAAAGAATGATCAATAAAGCAAATTGGAGATTATGGAAGGTATATCTTAATGATCGATTGCATGTCGATCAAATTTCTAAATCTTCTTTGAAGGTCGAGGAAACGTATCTCCGTTATCTTCTGGAATGGGCGGATAGTACACCTTTTTCAAAAGCTCCTTCTATATCTCCAACCTTCCCTGAATATATTCGATTGGCTCGGTTGGATGGTAAAGACGAACCATTATCACCTACTCATATAAAAAAGATACTTGCTGCAGCAAGGCGTTTCTTCATGTGGCTAATTGAGCACGACAAAGAATATCGATCTCTTAAGCTGGCGTGGATCGACAAAATTAAAGTAAGGCGATTGTCTGAGGTTCCACAATCAAAAGAATATGTTAACGTAGAGGAGATATTAAAAATTGCTCGTGCGCCTGCTGAGAGCGTTTTAGAGCGAAGAATTCGGGCTGCTGCGATATTCATGTATCTTTCTGGAATTCGAATCGGCGCATTCGTTACGCTGCCGATCAAAGCGATAGATTTAGAAAATCGGTTTGTGTACCAGTATCCTAACCTGGGTGTCCATACCAAGAATAACAAGAGTGCGAAGACTGTTCTTTTTCCAATTCCAGAATTACTCCAGGTCGTCAAGGAATGGGATCAAGAAGTTAGGAAAGTTCTCCCTGAAAATGGTTTTTGGTTCGCTCCATTATCTCCATTAACTGGCGAGATTGATGTAAATAATATTTTCCCGAATGACAACCGGGTTCATCTGGCTCGAAAGAATTTGGCTACCTGGATGAAGAAGAATGGGTTAACTTATCACTCCCCCCATAAGTTCCGCCATGGGCACGTTCATTATGGGCAAGCGCATTCAAGGACCCAGGAAGATTACAAGGCGGTTAGTCAAAATGTGATGCATTCGACCACGGGGATTACGGACCAGTTTTACTCAAATATTGATGACAACGAAAAAAGAAATCGGATCGATTCAATGTTTGGGAATCCGGAATTTGATCAAAATTTCTCGGCTGAATATCGAGAATTTCTCGAATTTCAAGCCTGGAAAAAAAATAAGACAACATGAGTGATAAGTCCATGTCATCTTATTGTGTTTTAGAGGGCGGGATTCGAACCCGCGAGACCTTGTAGTCTAACCATATTATCAATATGGCGCCTTAAGCCACTCGGCCACCTCTCGACAACCGTGCAAAATGCACAGCAAGATTATTATATTTGAATATTTAAAAAAAGACATGGTCGAGTAGACACATGTCATTTTTGGCAAAAAGCTCCTCGTCGAGGACTCGAACCTCGAACCTAGCGGTTAACAGCCGCCCGCTCTGCCATTGAGCTAACGAGGAAGGCTTGCATATTATAATCGCGGGCTCTTATTTGTCAAGGACGGCCCAATCCGGCCATCACCAGCACTGCAACGGCCACCACCGCCACCGGCAGCATGCCGTAAGCAATCACCTTGCCGACCACGCGCCCTTCCTCATGGCTCAACCCGACCGTGCTGCAGCCGACGATCACCTTGGCCGGCGCCATGATGCTGCCAAGCGACCCGCCGGCCGTCTGCGCGCCCAGGATCAACGGCACAGGCAGCCCAAGCAGTTGGGCGGTGTTCATTTGCAGCACGGCAAACAGCACGTTCGAGTTGTTATTCGACCCGGTAATAAAGGCGCCCAACGCCCCAATGAACGGGCTGATCAGCGGATAGACCGGGCCAAACGCCAGGCTGAGTCCCTGAGCCAACAGGTTGGTCATGCCGGCGTGAGTCATCATCACCGCCATGCCGACCATCGCTAAAATGCCCAGGCTGGAGTTGACCGCCCCGCGCGCCACCTTGCTCCAAATGCGTGCTTCAGCCCCCGGGGTGTACGAGCCGCTTTTCTTATAGATCAGATAAGCCAGTACTGACGCGTACAGCAGGATCGCGCCCGGGTGCCCAAAGATGTCGATTGGCCGGCCAGGACCGGCTGCCGTGACCCAGCCCGTGCGGGTCGCAAGCTCCGGGAAATCAAGGTTAAGCTGCACCGAGCTCATGATGCGCGACAACGGTGGAATCAGATTGATGCCGAATGCCAGCACGACCAGGATTAAGTAGCCCGAGACCGCCAGCAGCAGCGAACGCGGTGACCTGCCATTTTCTCGGCTCATTTCAGTCGCTGGTTCATTTTGCGCTGCGGCGCGGCGGTAAAACGGCAGGCGCGCCAATCCCAGCCCGACCAGCAGGCCGACCATCGCCCCACCGGTGGCGCCAAGCGTCCAAATGCCGTTGGTGACCAGCAGGTACTGGCTGACGCTCATCACGGTGCCCAGGATTAACACGGCTGGCAAACCGCGCAGCAGTCCTTTCCAGCCGTCAGCCAGAAAAGCCACGATTGCGCCGCAAAAATAGCTGGAAATACCGAGGAGGATGGCCGAATCCGACGCGAGCAGCTCGCCGGGCAGGTTGGTCACCGCCAGCAGCGTCTGGAACGAGGTCGCCAGCGAGCCAAAATTGACCGCCCAGCCGTGACCTACCAGGGCCATTACCACCGCGGGTATCGGGCTGAAACCCAGGCTGACCAGCAGCGGGGCTGCGACGGCAACCGGCACGCCAAAACCGCCCATACCCTGCAAAAAGGAGGCAAACAGCCAGCCCAGCAGCAAGCCTTGCATCATGCGGTCGGGCGTCAACGCGGTTAATGCCCGGCCAATGCTGGTCAATGCGCCGGCCTCCGCCGCCGTATGGAACAGCAGCAGCGCCGTCCAGATGATGTAGAGCACATCCAGGCTGAGCAGCACGGCTTTGACCTGGGCATACGTCAGCAACTGCGGGCCTGCGCCGAAAAAGACCGCCGCCACGATCAACGCGGTAAACCAGCCGACCGCTCCGGCGCGGCTGCCGCCCCAGCGCAGTCCAAGCATCAGCGCCAGTACGGTCAGTACGGGCAGGAAGGCGAGGATCCAGGTGAAGAAGGTCAGTTGCATGGGCGTGGTCGGTGAAAGAATTTCCCCCGGGGGAGGTCGCTGTGATTATACTTCAGCCGGGATCAGTCCTTTGAGTTGATTTTCAATACGGCAAGAAGGCTTAAAATGCGAAAATCTCCCAAAATTTTCTTATAATTTTTTAATGGAAAATTTACGGAATCCGTGCTATCATTGCTCCATCAATCGCCTGGGTGCCCCCCTCACCCCGGCGGTTGATATTTTAAGGCAGAAAATTTTCTCCTTGGCTCCGTGGTTAAAGATTTTTCTCCCTGCGAAATTTTTTCGTTGAAATAGGCTACAATAGCTGCGATGACCTGGTCAATTCTTGGACACGAATGGGCAGCCGACCTGCTGGCGAACCATATTGCGCACGGCAGCGTGCGGCACGCCTACCTGTTCTGCGGCCCGCCCGGTGTTGGGCGGCGCACCCTGGCGCTGCGTTTCGTGCAGGCGTTAAACTGCCTGCAGCCGCCGGCGCCCGGCCAGGCATGTGGTGTATGCCGCATGTGCGAGCAGACCTGGCGCCAGCAGCAGCCTGATCTGCACATCATCCAGATCGCCGAGGACGCCCAAACCATCAAAATCGAACAGGTGCGTGAACTGCAGCGTTTGCTGGCATTGTCGCCCTACCAGGCGCGTTACCGCACTGCCCTTTTATTGAGCTTTGAAAAAGCCACGACCGGCGCGCAAAATGCGCTGCTCAAAACGCTGGAAGAAGCCCCGGAAAAAGCCGTTCTGCTGCTCATAGCTGACTCGCCGGATAACCTGCTGCCAACCATCACCTCTCGCTGCGAAATACTGCGCCTACGCCCAATGAAGGTCGAACGGCTGGCGGATTCCTTGATCTCCAATAAACACGTGCCGGCTCAGGAAGCAACCCTGCTGGCGCATATCGCAGCGGGGCGCCCGGGATTTGCGCTCAATCTGATCGACGATCATGAAACCGCCAAGGACCGGACTCACTGGCTGGAACACCTGCACGCTGCCTTGAGTGGGGGGATTATTGAACGTTTCAACCTGGCTGAGCGTCTGACAAAAGATAAAAATCAGCTGCGGGCCGGGATGCGTACCTGGCTGACTTACTGGCGCGACCTGATGCTGGTGACCGCCCGCGCCGACGCTCCCCTGACCAACCTGGACTTCGCAGAACCGCTGGAAGCTGTTGCCGCGCAAATTGATTTTGATACCGCCCGTCGCGCCGCGGCAGCTTTGGAAGAAGCGCTGGAAGATATCGATTTAAATGTAAACCCGCGTCTGCTGCTCGAGGTGACGCTGCTGGACTGGCCAAGAACTACGCCCGTCGATTTACCAGCCATACTCCAAGCAGAATAATCGCACCGCCGGCCAGGGCCGCCAGGTAAACTGGTTCGGCCAATAAAAATCCAGCCACCACCACGGTTACCAACGGTTCGATATAAAGGAAAACGCCAACATGCGCCGATGGCAACACCTGGAGTGCGTCGTACCAGAAAATGTAAGCCAGACCGGAACAGGCGATGCCCAGATAAGCCACCGCCGCCCAGCCGTTGACCGTCAGGTTGGCCAGGTCAGTAAAGCCCGGGCCGGTGACAAACAGCCCGGTGGTGAACAGCCAGCCGAACGCCATGACATACAGCATCATCAACGCCGCCGGGTAGCGCCGCAGTCCATTGCGCGATAAGGCAGAGAAAACTGCCCAGTTCGGCGAACTGATCAGCATCAACAGATCGCCGCGGGTGCCAAATTGACCCAGTGACAGGGATCGCAGGTCGCCTTTGGTCACCACCATCAGCACCCCGAAGGCGGCGATGAATATACCCGCCACCCGCAGCAGGCTCAGCGTCTCCTTGAAGAATATCCAGCCCAGCAGCGCCATAAAGATAGGCGTCGAAGCCACAATCCAGGCCGAAGTGGTGGCTTGCGCTGTTAACAGGCCGGTAGATTGCAGCCACTGGTGCCAGGTGATGCCCAGCGCGCCGATCAAGGCAAAATAGCCCAGGTCGCGGGCCGGCGGCAGCTTGAATTGCCGGCGCCGGATAACCGCAGCGCCCAATACCAACACGCCAATGCCAAAACGCACCCAGACAACCGTTACGGGTTGGGCATCGCGCAGCGCGATCTTGGTTCCAACGAATGAAGCGCCCCAGAAGATCACCGCCAGAAGGATTTTCACGATGACGCCAAGGTTAGACCGTTTCAACGCATGCCTCTTTGGGTATTGGACTACGATTTAATGGACTGACAGTAAAATTTCATCCAACTGGGCGGTGGTTGGCAGGATCAAGTCGGCGCCCGCCCGGCGCAGTTCGCGCTCCGAACCAAAACCGCATAGTACGCCCACGGTCTGCGCGCCAGCCGCCTTGCCTGCGCGAATATCCACCGTGGTATCCCCGACCATTAAACAGCGTTCAGCCGGCACCCCCAACTGACCGGCCGCCCAATAAACGGGGTCAGGGAACGGTTTGGTGTGAGCGCTGGTCAGGGCAGTAGCAACCGCCCCAAACGAGGTACCCAGGTTGTGCTGTTCAAGAAACTGCAGGGTGGTCCGCTCGCCGCGGGCGCTGACGATCGCCAGGGGGTAGCGTTCCTGCAGGGTCGCTACCATGCGCGGGATGCCAGGGATAACCGGCAGGGGTTTTGCTTTTTCATCCTTGCGGCGAGCCACGGCATTGATCAACCGCCCGGCTTCATCGTCCAGACGCAGGCGGTCGAGCAGTTCGTAACCCCAGTTGCCCGGCGTCTCCAGTCCCATTACCAGCCAACGCGCTGTGCGCCGGGTTTGTTTGCCCGGCAACATAAAGCGCAGGGGGATTAAAATGCGCTGCAACCGATGCACCCACAGCTCATCGGTGTCGCTCAACGTGCCATCCACATCGAAGCAGATGGCAGCGATGCGGGGGATATCCAGCGCCACTTTAGCGCGCTCCGACGGAATCGGAGGCTAACAGCGCCTGCACCAGCAATTGGACGTCCGCGCCGGTAGGCGCAATGACCCAGAGGGTTTCTGCGCCCAAACGAATGAAGACGGATGCGCCGTCACCGGCTGAATCCCAGTTCAATTCGTCTGTGCCAGAGGTTTGGGCGGGATTGCCCCAGCTTGCCGTTCCATAAGCCTTGAAGGCGTCGTAGAATTCCAGCGACTCGCTCTCCGAATCCCAGACTGTGGAAAGGATCACGACCGGCTCTCCCACGGCTTCATCCCAGTAAACTGCATACGCATCGCCGCCCCAACCCTCCGCAGCCAACGCTGCCTGGTCATCGGGGATCTGGGCTGCTTGCTGGATACCGCGCGCCAGGATCAAATAGGTGTACCATTCCCCCATCACGCCGCGGTCCATTTCGCGCAGTTCACGCCCGAGCGTGTTGGTCAAATCGGGCAGGTCCACCGGGATCGGGCGGTCATCCGGATAGCGCTCGGGGTGCAGGATTTGTTCGGTCGATACCGGTGGGTCGCCGTAGGCCTCATCGATGCGGGCAAAACCACCTTCCTCGAACAGCGCCAGCACAAAATCGACGCCCTGGCGGTATGGGAAGATAAAGTCTTCCTGCAAAAAGGCCGGCGCGGTGTCAAAGACCGACAAGTCATTGTTCTGATAATATTCGTCGATCTCTTTACGATCCTGATCGGTGCCGTACAGGTACAGCCAGGATTGCTCGGTAAGCGAGGCATCGCCTTCGATCAACGCCTGGATGGCTGCGCAATACTCGCTGTCTGTTTCGCAATAATCCTCGTTGTAATTCATGCCGTTGCGTACGTCATGGTTGTAATCCTGCAGGGCATGCGTGAATTCGTGAGAGTATGTCGAGCGCTGCGGTCCGCTGAAGCCTTTGTCGAGCACAACGAACATCTCATCCGTTTCCAGGTCGTAATAACCGGCTATCTGTTCGGTGTACAAGTCGAGGTAAAGCGAGTATAGGTCGAAATCCGGTTCGAGCAGCCCAAACGCCGCCAGAACCCGAACATCGTCCTCGACCTCTTGCTGATCGTAATCTTTGAAGAAATCCGATTCCACCTGCTGGCGCAGTTGGTCAACGGTCAACAGCGCGCGGTTGATGGTTGGGGGAAGCTCCAGCGAACGTATGCTGGCAACCTGTTCCTGAATCCGGTCCATCTGGCGGGCAATGCCCGCCGGCAGTTCCTTCTCGCCTTGTCCTCTGGGGGTGGGCGTACTCACCACTGGGCTCGGAATTTCGGTGGGTGGTTCCGGTGTAAAGGTCACCGTCGGCGGGGAGGAGGTGGGCGTGGCAGTGAGGAAAAGGCTATTCAGACTGTCACTGGCCAGGAGAAATACACCGCCGGATACAGCCAGAATAACTGCCAGGCACAAACAGGCTACCGCCAGGATAATGGCAACAGAGAGGACGATGCGATTGTTATTCATTTTTTAGGGGGTTCCATATTGGACAATTAAACCACAATTTAGCCCGCGAAGTTCGTTTCCGTGTGATGCACCTTAGTGCCGGTGTAAATACCGGCTTGAGGGAAACCTATAGCATTACGGGAAGCGCCCATTACCAGGGTGGCCGATGCAGTTTTGCCCCTCACCCCCTACCCCAGCTCCCCGGAAGGGATTCGATTTTCGCAGCTGACGAAACCATTCGGGAGAGGGGGTTTAATGAATTTCGCGTGTTTTTGCGCCGTTATGGCGCAAAAACACGCGAATAAGAATATTTCATTTGCGAACAATGGGTACTCGGCCTTATCGTTTTGGCTCGAACGCACCAACATCGATGCCAGATTATTTTTCGGTGTGGTCACACGCTCGCTAATTGCCTTGCAGGTTAAACCAACTTTACAGGTCGGTCTCTGGCAAAGGTACTATTAGCGTGGCGCTGGACAAATTAAAGTTTGTCCTACTGCCCAATCAATTCGAGCGGACGAAGTCCAACGCGTATTGGGCGTCGAAGTAACCCGGATGCGCCTCGAGTGCTGCCAGAAAATCTTCAGCGGCTTTCAATTTATCGCCGGAGCGGTAAAGTGCCCAACCGTGCCAGAGTAAGGCTTCCTCCGAATTAGGCGTTATTTTCAACGCATACTCAGTGAGCTCCAGCAAGTCTTCAGTGCGGTTGGTGTTGAAATATGCAAAAAACGGGCCAAACTGGTAGCGCAGCATGCGCTGCGGCAGTCCGCGCGAGCGAGCCTCGTCATACGCCTGGGCAGCTTCGGCATAGCGGTCAAAATACACCAGGTTCGAGCCAAGGTTGAACCAGGAAAACGGATTTCTTGGATCCTTTTCAGTCTCCTGGCGGGCTGTTTCGAGCGCCTGGCGGCGGTTGGCTGCTTCATCCCAGTTTTCACCTAGAATGGAGCGGATGGCCTGTTCCTGCTCGGGTTTGTAGGCGTAAAAGAACACCCGGTTGAATATCTGCCAGCGCTTATCCAGGTCGGCATAACTGACCACCAGGTCCTGGCCAGCAAACGAGTCCTGGGTGGTAAAGACCTGCCGGCTGTCATCGTAAGCGGTGATCAGCAAATAATGCCCAGACCAGCGGTCGTCATTTGGCCAATAGCTCTCAGCCATGGTAAAACCTTCTTCGATCATCACCGGCAGGCCGGCAGCGATGAAAGCTTTGAGAGTCTCGCCCGTACCGCCAACCCGAAAGCCGGTGGTCAGCCAGTTTACATTTTGCAGGGTAAAGGCAAACAGTTCGTCAATGTTGACATTGCGATCCTGTGGAATAGGTTTGATCTGGTCGGATATAACGTACTGGTCGCCTTCCCAGCCGTACATGCGCAAGAACATGGTCAGCGTAGCCGGGCCGCAATTGTTCATATCCTGCTTCTCATAGGTCGGGGACACCAGTTTGGCAGTCGCCGGCAGCGGGGTTGGCGTCAGCGTGGGGGTGGGTGATATTTCCGGCGTTGCCGTTGGAGTAGCCGGGTCCGGGGTTTCCGTGGGGAGCGGGGTAGGCGTAGCAGCATCCGCAGCAGCCTGTACTCCGCGCGGAGCAGGCATGGATTCCACCGGATTGACGATGCCGCGGAGGTAGGCTTCGGCGATTTCGACCCGCCAGGCCAGGCGCGACTTAATGCCTGGAATCTGGGCAGCCAGCAATCCGGCGACCACCAATAAGACAACTAAAATCGGGACAAGGATTCGCCATCGTTTTTTGGCGCGATAAGCAGAACTATATTTCATCACAAGACTCGATCCATATTTCACTGCCCTGACAAGGGCAAAGGTATTTTGCGGTTGAAACCAGCAAGGTCAGGGGGCGGCCTGAACGATATCGTCGTGGCTGAGAAGGCGAATGCTGTTCAGCGGCCAGTAGATAACCACCGCTCGCCCAACTACTGACTCCTGCGGCACAAAACCCCAGACATGGGAATCAGACGACCGGTTGCGGTTGTCGCCCAGCACGAACAACATATCCTGAGGAACCTGCCACGACCCATCATAGGCCGGCAGGGAAGCAAGATAGGGTTCGTTGATCACCTGATCGTTAATGGTCACCCGACCGGATTGAATGGTTACAGTATCGCCCGGCAACCCGATCACGCGTTTAATGTAATCTTCGGGCGGCTCGGTGTTATGGTGAAAAACAATGATGTCGCCCCGGTGGGGTTCGTCAAATTGATACGCCAGTTTATAGACTACCAACAGTTCGCCTTCATATAAGGTGGGCTGCATACTGATATTTTCAACCCGCACCCGGTCGGTCACCGCGCTGATGGCAAAGTACAACACAAACGCCAACAGGATGGTCTTAATGGCTTCGGAAAGCAGTTCGCTAAAAGTGTTTTTCGGAGCCGTTTCAGGTTGTTCAACTGTTTCAATCGCAGTGGGTTTGATCTCGGGGTAGTCTTCCATCATAGTAAGGCGCATCTTATCACAAATTAGACCGGATGGCGAGTACTGAGTAGCTGAACAATTGGATGGCTATAAGTAATGAAATGATGACTCAAACATGCTACAATAAATTACCAAGTAGGGAGGTTATCGTTTCGCAGAATTGCCTATGGGGCAATGCCGGCAAATCTGCACCGGGGGGCGATCCAACTTAATAACCGCGTCTTTCATAACCAGGAGGGTAGGAAATAATGAAACCATCGCTTCGTATCTGGAATGTAGTGATTGCCGCTTTACTGATGCTTGGCATTGCACTGGCCGTACCCGGCCAGGCTGCGGTGCAGGCTGGCCCGAATAATATTCGAGTATCTCAAGTGTATGGTGGTGGCGGAAATTCCGGTGCCACATTAACCAACGATTTTATCGAACTCTACAACCCTACCAGTACAGCAATAAGCCTTTCCGGTTGGAGTGTACAGTACGCCAGCGCAACGGGTAGTACATGGCAGGTAACGAGTTTAAGCGGGTCGATCCCTGCGAATGGGTATTACCTGATCAAAGAATCTCAGGGATCAGGTGGATCCACGCCGTTGCCAGCTCCTGATGCTACAGGCAATATATTTATGAGCGCTACAAATGGAAAAGTAGCCCTCGTATCTTCAACTGTTCCATTGACTGGTACCTGCCCAAGCGGGGTGGAGGATTTTGTAGGATTCGGCAGCACCGCCAATTGTTTTGAGGGGGCAGGGCCAACATCCACTTTATCTAACACGACCGCGGCCTTACGAAATAACAATGGGTGTGTCGATACAGATAGTAATGCCGCAGATTTCACAGTGGGTGCGCCTACGCCAAGAAATAGCGCATCTGCAACATTTGCTTGCCCAGTCGAGTCAGCTCCTTCTGTCTCCTCGACCAATCCTGCCAACGGGACAACTGACTTTGCAGTGGCCGCCAACCTGACGGTTACTTTCAGCGAGCCAGTGAATGTGGCAGGTTCATGGTTCGGCTTAACCTGCAGCACAACCGGCACTCATACAGCGACGGTCAGCGGCGGCCCAACTTCCTTTACGCTCGATCCTGACACTGATTTTGTCGATGAAACGTGTACCCTGAATATTTTTTCGGCCAATGTGACCGACCAGGACGCCAACGATCCGCCCGATGCAATGGAAGCTGATTTCAGTATCACTTTCTCGGCTTTTAATGCCTGCCAGGTGACGGATTACACCCAAATATTTGACATCCAGGGCAGCGGCGCTACGGTCGCAATTTCAGGTCCAGTCGCCACCCGTGGCGTAGTGGTTGGCGATTATGAAGGCGCGTCACCAGCTTTGCGCGGTTTCTTTGTTCAAGATGTTTCTGGCGATGGTAACCCATCTACCTCTGATGGAATATTTGTCTTCGAGGGTGATAATGCAGATCGCGTTTCACTCGGGGATGTGGTTTTCATAAATGGAAGTGCTGGGGAAAACCAGGGTCAATCCCAGATTTCTTCTACTAAAATCTACACCTGCGGCACCGACAGCGTTGATCCCGAGGATGTCGAATTCCCTGTACCCGATGCCAACTACCTTGAGCAATACGAAGGCATGTTGGTGCGCCTACCACAGACCATGTACGTCACCGAGCACTTCCAACTGGGACGCTTTGGCCAGGTAGTGCTTTCGGCCGACGCCCGCCTGCAACAGCCGACCAATGTGGTCGCTCCCGGTGCTGACGCCAACGCTCTGCAGGCCGCCAATAACCTCAACAAAATCATCCTGGATGACGCTTCACAAGCCCAAAACCCAGACCCGATCCTGTTCGCGCGCGGCGGGTTACCGCTTTCCGCCAGCAATACGCTGCGCGGCGGTGACACGGCCACCGACATCGTTGGAGTTTTGAATTACACCTGGGCAGGCAATTCTGCCAGCGGCAGTGCCTACCGCATTCGCCCGATCAATGCACTTAATGGGTATGTCAACTTCGAAGCGGTCAACCTGCGTCCTGAAACACCCGGGGATGTCGGCGGCACCCTCGAAGCTGGCGCGCTAAACCTGCTCAACTACTTCAACACCTTCGACGGCCTGCCCGATACTGTGAACAACTGCACCAATGGCGTAGGTGGCGCAGCCACCGACTGCCGTGGCGCAGACACCCAGTCTGAATTCGACCGCCAGTGGCCCAAGACCGTGGCTGCAATCCTGAGCATGAATGTGGATGTGCTGGGCATCGTCGAAATCGAAAATGACGGCTACGGCGCTAACAGCGCAATCCAGCATCTGGTGGATCAGCTCAATGCTGCCGCTGGTCCGGGCACCTACGCCTTCATCGACGTTGACGCCGGTACGGGTCAGCTTAATGCTCTTGGCACCGATGCCATCAAGGTTGGGTTGATCTACAAGCCTGCCATGGTCACCCCGGTGGGCGTCACCGCAGCGCTGAATAGCGAGGCCTTCGTCAACGGCGGCGACACTGCGGCTCGCACCCGCCCGGCGCTGGCGCAGACCTTCCAGCAGAACTCCAACGGTGCACGCTTCACGGTGGTGGTCAACCACTTCAAGAGCAAGGGCAGCGCCTGCGATGATCCGGACGAAGGCGATGGTCAGGGCAACTGTAACCTCGTGCGCGTCAATGCTGCAACAGAGCTGGCTAACTGGCTGGCCAGTGACCCGACCCTCACCAGTGAATCGGATATTCTCATCCTGGGCGATTTGAATTCCTACGCCATGGAAGATCCGATCACCGCGTTAAAGGACGCCGGTTACACCAATTTGCTCGACCTGTTCCTCGGCCCCGAAGCCTACTCCTACGTATTCGATGGGCAGTGGGGTTACCTGGATCATGCGCTGGCAACCGGCTCGCTATGGCCGCAGGTGACGGGCATCAGCGAATTCCACATCAACGCCGACGAGCCAAGCGTGTTGGATTACAACACCGACTTTAAGAGCACCGGGCAAATCGTTAGTCTTTACGCGCCGGATATGTTCCGCGTGTCGGACCACGATCCCGTGATCGTGGGGCTGGATCTGCAAAACTCGCCTTATCCGTCTGATCTTGGATTTGTAAATGGCAGCGGATGGGTACCAGCCCCTGAAGGTTCATACCATGCCGATCCTGCCTGGTCTGGCAAAGCTCAGTTTGCGATCGATGTCAAATACCATAATGATGCCGTTGTGCCTGAAGGGTCATTCAGCCTTGTTCTGGAAAAAGCCGGGTTTGAATTCTTCAGCACGAATGTCGAATGGCTGACAGTCAGTCAGGACGGCAAATACGCTGTCTTCACCGGCATCGGCAGCGCCAATACGATCGATGGGTTCCGTTACATCGTCTGGCTGCAAGTCGGCAAACCAGACTATATCCGCTTCCAAATTTGGGACGGAACGCAGTTGGTCTTCGACAACGGTCCGCTGCAGCGTCTGTCGGGCAACATCAGTATTCACCAATAACGCGTAGCTCTGCATTTTGCTAAAAATTGCGCCGGCCAAACCGGCGCAATTTTTTATGGGACAAATATGTGGACAGGCATGGAAACTGCTTTTTTAATCTGCCATTTTTTTCAAGGAGCAAATAAATTGTAGGTTGGGTTGAGCAGCGGCGCACGGCGGTTATCGAGAAAACCATTTTGCAGCCGCGAAACCCAACATCTTACGGATAGGAAACAGACATGATGGGATTCGTCGGATTTCGGAGCTGCATAAACGATATCCACAATTTTTACCTTCATCGCCCCTCAATCCGACCTGCGAATTGTCCAACTGGATTATGACCGTAGAATGACAGAGTTAAACCAGCGTTCTTGAAATTCCGTCAGTACCCTAATCTGCTCGTCAGTGAAAAGCCTTCCCGGTGTAACCAGCACCAGCTTATCATCATCATCTTCCAATCGATGGATGACCGCGATACACTCACCCTCAAACGCTTGCAGCGGTTCGAACACGCCCAACACATAGGCGTCCAACTCCTCGCCATCTTCCGAGATCACTCCCGGCAAAAAGCCGTAATTCAGCGGGTAGGTAAAGCCGTGCCGTGGGTGGCGCGATCCCAACGGGCGGTCAATGACCACCTGCAGAATCTGCCCGATATACTGAGTGGTGTTCATCCGGCTGCACTGATCTGGTAAAGATCCGGGTTCTTAAACGGGATCAAGGCCATGATCACCGCGTGTTCGTAATATTGTGCTCGGTCGATTACGTCGCCGGTCAACAGGCCAATGGCTCCATTGGCCTGCTTCGAGTTGCTGCGCCCAAAGAAAATATCGTCCGCTTCTCCCAACTCTTTCCCCTGACGCACCAGGTCCGCGATGGCTTTTGGCAGGTAAAAAGCACCCGTGCGGCCCTTGCCAACCCCGTGAGGCGAGAGCACCACCACCCAGGCATAAGCCTGCATGTCCACACCGCCATCCTCGGTGCCACCTTCGACGCCGACCCAGTAATCCGCATTTGGTCTCAGATTGCGAGCCGCTTCAGCGCGGTTTAGCGCGCCGCGCAGCATCTCCGCACTCCCATCAGGCTGGGCGCTGACCCCCGACGGCACATCCACCGCATTAAGGTCATAGGCGGCTTGCGGAAACATTTTTTCGAAACCCATGCGGACGCATTGGATTTTTACCGGATTACGTGATCCCACTACGATTTGAATTGGGTTATTCACCGGAACACCTTTCCCTGGCAGGTATGGGTTGAAATGAATGGCCCTTCAAACAAAAACCAGCCTGAACACGGCAGCTTCAGGGTTTGACCGCACGGGTGGCAATATAAGTCGGCAGGGTCTTGCCCAACACGGTGGTAGGGTCGATATCCTCGTACAGCCCGGTTAGAACAAAACCCGCCGCCAACTGACCGCCAATCTGTTCATCCAGCGAATGGCTCCATTCGTACGGCAGTCCTTCGTCTTCCAACTTGCGCAGGTGGTCGGGTGACAGGTCGTTTACATCGGCGTAGGGAAGCTTCTTGGTAACCACAAGCTCTCCCTGATCAAGTTTATCGAAATCGAACAGGTAAAGCACCGGGTTGTTGAAACCCGCCAGCAGTACTCCGCCCTTGCGCAGCACACGAAACGCCTCGCGCCACACCGACAGGACATTCGGGATAAAGACATTCGAGACCGGGTGAAAAATGAGATCGAAATGGTTATCCGTGAAAACAGACAGGTCACGCATGTCTCCCAGAACCGTGACCAGATCCAGGCTGTCGCGTTCAGCCACTTTTTGATCATTCGCCAATTGGGCCGGAGAGTTGTCGAAGACAGTCACATGCGCGCCGGCTGCCGCCAAGATTGGCCCCTGCTGCCCACCGCCTGACGCCAGGCACAACACCTCAGTGCCAGCCAGGGGCGGATACCATTCCCGTGGCACCGGGATAGTTGGGGTGAGCACCAGACTCCAGTCGCCGCGTCGGGCGGCTTGAACCTGCTCCTGGGAAACCGGCTGGGTCCAGGGGTTTCCTTTGGCGACCTGGCCATCCCAGGCCTTGCGATTATATTGAGCGTAAAGGTCCAATAGCATTCATCCTTCCGGGAAAGAGAGAAAAGGTGGAGTGAGGCTTCAAAATCACCGTTGTTATTTTACTCTGCTATAAAATACTTATTGAACCGGAATTTCCAAGGGAAATTGATGCGACCCAACAAGCCCATAATTCTATTAGCCGTAATCGCTGCCTGGATGTTTTTTGTTCTGGTCGGGTATTACTATTTCCATAAGCCCATTTCACCAGACGTCCTGGCAGCGCCCCTGTCGGCCCTGTTCAATGTCCTGCTAATGGCTGCAGTACTGGCCTTGGCTGGCGGCATTGGACGCCGGTTGTTGAAAGCGGCGAATTTTTCATCCCTCGAGCAAATCACAATCCACGGCGCGCTGGGGCTGGGTGTACTCAGCCTGATCTGGACGGTCTTCGGCTGGCTGCATTTATTTACAACCTGGGCCGCCTGGCTGCTGCTTGGAATCGGGCTTGTCATTCTACGGCGCGAAGCCCTGGAATGGTTAAGAAACCTGTCCGCAGTTGGCGAAACGTTCCGCCATTCGGCCAGGTTGGAGCGGATGATTGCCATTATTAGCCTTATCCTGGCAGGTTACCAACTGCTTATTGCGCTGGCCCCGCCAATTGGCTGGGATGCGCTCACTTACCATTTGCAACTCCCACGGCTCTATCTGGAGGCCGGTTATCTCTATCATGTTCCAGAAAACATGTATTCCGGGCATTTTCAGCTGGCAGAAATGATCTATACCCTGACGATGGCGCTGCACCAGCCGGAGACCGCCGGGGTGCTGGGCTGGGCAGCCGGAATTTTAGTTCTGCCGGGGTTAATGGGGGCAGTCAACCGATTGGTGGGGACTGCCAGTCCGGAAACCAGGGGAAAATCGGCTGGATGGGTCGCGGTTTTCGCCTTACTGGCCGGTCAGACCTTTCGCACCCTGCTTGGCTTTTCCGCCACGGACCAATTTTCGGCTCTCTTTGGCAGCGCCGTTCTCATTCTGTTCCTGGAATGGATGCAGACCCAGCAGGTGCGCTGGTTCTACTTGGCCTGCCTGTTTAGCGGTTTTGCAATTGCGGTCAAATTGACCGGCGGCGTCCTGCTGGCCGGGGTAATTCTGGCAGCGCTCTTCTACGCCAAGCGAATGCGCCTTCGATTTTCAAAAATAGTATTAGGCGCCCTCATCGCGCTCCTGCCGGTGCTGCCCTGGCTGATCAAAAATGGGGTTGCCACCGGAAATCCCATTTTCCCGTATTCGATAGAAACAACGTTTTTTCAGCTAAAACCTCTGGCAAGTTCTACTTTGTTGAATGGAAACGGCGACTGGCTGGAGCGAATTTTCCTGCCTGTCTCCTTGACCTGGGTCGGTTACGATAAAGGTGGGCTGTTTGGCACCGACATCGGGCCATTAATCCTGCTGCTGGCGCTCCCGGGAGCGATTGCGCTGTGGCATGACCAGCGGATCAAGGCCGCCGTGCTCGTGTTGATCCCGGCAGCACTGGCGCTTTTCAGCGGCGGATTCTTTGCCAGTCACTTGCAGCAACCGCGCCTGTATTTCAGCGTTTTGGCGTTTTCAGGCTTGCTGGCGGGTGTGGGATGGGATTGGCTGCAATCCAAAGTGCTGGCCGGAGTGCGCGTCCGGCGGTTGATCGGGGTGGCAATCTTACTGGTTGGCGGTCTACTTCTGGTGAACGATACCATTTCCCTTTCTGCTAGTAATCCGCTGGGCGTCGTTCTCGGCACCAACTCAAAGGAAAATTACCGTTTGACGAATCTGGGCTACCATGAGCTGGCCATGCGATCGATCCGTGAACTTCCGGAAAATTCACGGGTTCTCATGCTGTGGGAGCCAAAAGCTTTTTACGCTCCGCTGACGACGGAGCCGGATACCTGGATCATCCGATTCAAGACGGACTGGCAAAGGTTAAAATCCACCGACCGGGTTCTGGATGACTGGGAAACCAGGGGCTATACACACGTGCTGGTTTACCAAACAGGGGTCGGGCTGGTTCAGGCTACCGATCCGGATTACACGCCGGAGATATGGCAAGGGCTGCAGGAAACCCTTGCCCGGTTGAGGCTGGTGAAATCGCTTGATAATATCTACCTGCTGTACGAATTACCATGAACCGGCAGGTTCGTTTACTTTTTTCCGTTGCGCTTGAGAACGGAGGTTGTTGGACTGAGGTTGTTTGACAGCCCCCCGGTCAAACGGTACAATCACCCCGCATGCAGCCCATCGATCCCCTCAAAAACTTGAATAATCCCCAGCGGCAGGCCGTCACAGCCGGCGTCGGGCAAACGTTAGTCCTGGCCGGTCCCGGTTCCGGCAAGACTCGCGTTCTGACCCAGCGCATCGCTTACCTGATCCAGCATATGGGCGTGCGCCCGGAAAACATCCTGTCGGTCACCTTCACCAACAAAGCCGCCCGCGAGATGCAACACCGGCTCGAAACGCTGCTTCCGGGACAGGTGCAAGGTATCTGGTTGGGCACCTTCCACGCCAACTGCGCCCGGATTTTACGGCGTGAGGCCGAACACCTGCCCTTCGACCGCAATTTTGTGATCATGGACGCCGACGATCAGTTGTCGATCGTGCGGCGCGCGATCAAAGACTTGAACCTGGATGATAAAACCTTTCGACCCACGGGCATTCACGCAGCGATTTCCAAGGCAAAAAATAATCTGATTACGGCGAATGATTTTCCATCCAACGGCTACCGCGAGGAAGTCACCCGGCGCATTTACCAGCGCTACCAGCAGCTGCTGCTGGCATCCAATGGCGTCGATTTTGACGACCTGCTTCTGGAGACGGTGCGCCTGCTGGTGGACAACCCGGCGGTGCGCGAGCGTTATGCCCGCCGCTTCGAGCACGTATTGGTCGATGAGTTCCAGGACACCAACCTGGTGCAGTATGAGCTGCTCAAGCTGCTTTCGTCGGCCCACCGTAACATTTTCGTGGTTGGCGATGAAGACCAGTCCATCTACCGCTGGCGCGGAGCCGATTACAAAAACGTGCTGCGCTTCGAAGAAGATTTTCCGCAAACCCAAAAGATCCTGCTGGAACAAAATTACCGCTCCACCCAGACGGTGCTAAATGCTGCTCAGGGGGTGATCGAACGGAACAAGTTCCGCACGCCAAAACGACTGTTTTCTGACCGCGGCAGCGGTGAAGTATTGACTCTGTACGAAGCCGAGGATGATAAAGCCGAAGCTGAATATGTGGTCGAGACCATCCGCAATGCGGTGACGCGGTCAAAAACGCCCGCTGGTAATTTTGCGGTCATGTACCGCACCAATGCTCAGTCGCGCCTGCTGGAGGAGTCCTTCCTCCGAGTAGGTATGCCATACCGGCTGGTAGGAGCGCAGCGTTTTTACGGGCGGCGCGAGGTAAAAGATGTCATAGCCTACCTGCGGTTGGCGCATAACCCGCGCGACGAAGTTTCGCTGGATCGGGTAATCAACGTACCGGCCCGTGGTGTGGGCGATAAAACCATTCTGGCCTTGAAACAGGCAGCCCAGGCTGCCGGCAAAGCTCCCGGTGAAACGCTGATGGAGCTTGGCCGGCCAGGCAGCAGCAAGCAGCAACCAGGAGCGCTCGCGGGGCGCAGTGAACAGGTGCTGGCAGGCTTTGGCATGATGTTAACCCGCTGGACCGCCGCTGCTGAAGATAACATCCCTCTGCCTGAATTATTTGACCGCGTTGTGGCCGATACCGGTTACCAGGATTATCTTGAAGATGGCAGTGAAGAAGGCAACGAGCGTTGGGAGAACGTTCAGGAACTGCGCCGGCTGGCCTACGAATATACCGACCTGGGCCTGACCGCTTTTCTTGAGAATCTGGCGCTGGTCTCCGACCAGGATACACTGCCCGACGAAGCGCTTGCCAATGCGCCCACCCTGCTGACGCTGCACGCCGCCAAGGGACTGGAATTTCCGCAGGTGTTCATCATCGGGCTGGACGATGGCTTGCTGCCGCACGCCCGCTCGAAGGATGATCCCGAAGAAATGGCCGAGGAACGCCGCCTGCTGTATGTGGGCATTACGCGCGCCAAAGACCGGGTCTATCTGGTGCGCGCCAACCGCCGCAGCACGTTTGGCGGTTATGACGATCAGTATCCCTCGCCATTTTTGGATGACATTCCCGTGGAACTGGTCAAGCGGCAAGGCCAGCGCCGCTCCGGCTGGGATTCGTCTTACAGGCAAAGCTACCGGCCCAAAACCTGGAATGTAGGCACGACCGGCATTCATTCAACGCCGCCCGCTTCCTCCGCTCCCATCATCGAACAGCGCTATCACCCCTCAGACCATGTACGCCATCCGATCTTCGGCGATGGCATCGTGATGGACTCCCGCATTCAGGACAGCGACGAGGCTGTGGATGTGTTCTTCGAGAGCGTTGGGTTTAAACGCCTGGCCGCCTCCCTGGCCAAGCTGGAAATTTTGCCAAAACCGGGGAAATAGAACAGATGGCGCGCGGCTCGCAGAGACCTGCGGAAAGCGCACCCTATAAATATTTATGGAAACTCCCTTTTCCAGTGTTTAGAGTACGCGCAGAGTGAGCGGAACCACCAGAGCTGTCAGCGCCAGCACGAGGATAATGGCCCCGAATAAGACATAGCGCCTGCCGTAATTGAGCACCAGGGATTGATCGTAATATTTGTCAATCTGATTATCCTGATACATGGCGACCAGCCCGGCGAGTAATTTCGTCCGTGTCAGTCGTCCAACGTACAACCCCAAAATGGCAATCGTGTTTACCAACACCGTCATCACGATGAACGCTGCCAGGACGATATCCTCGCTTGTCGATGGAAAATCATTGGAGGCGATGGCCGAATTTATCCCCAGGGCGATCAAGTTAAATACAACAGCTACCACCACAAAAATCGTATCCGTTCGGCTGCTCTGGTTCAGTTCTGAAATCACATGTTCATGAAGCCGTTCGAGCATTGTTACCTCCATAATCATTCATCAAAGCGTTAGCCGCACACCGCCTGGCGGTCACCTGCACAGCGCAATGCGCTTTTGAAATGCCGGTACAATTCTGATAGTTACAACCCTCTACCGCTTTCAATGTTATTCCTATAATATAGGTATATCCAGCTAGAATGCAAGGAGGGTCCCTTATGAAAGTCCTGTTTATCGGCGGTACCGGAATTATCAGTTCGGGCAGCGCTGCCCTGGCTGCCGGACGAGGCATTGACCTGACCCTGCTCAACCGCGGGCAATCGGTGCGCACCCCGCCTGCCGGTGCGCGCGTGCTGCACGCCGACATTCGCGACCGGGCAGCGGTGCAGGATGCGCTTGGCGGCCAGAAATTCGATGTCGTGGCGGATTTTTTGTCGTATACCCCCGACCAGGTTCAGGCGAACCTTGACCTGTTCGCCGGGAAAACCGGGCAGTATGTTTTCATTAGCTCAGCATCCGCCTACCAGACCCCACCCGCCATCTTGCCCATTCGCGAATCCACCCCGCTGGATAACCCGGTTTGGGAATATTCACGCAACAAAATTGCCTGCGAGGAACTCTTGCTGCGGGCTTACCGGGAAACCAAATTCCCGTTCACGATCGTCCGCCCGTCGCACACCTACGATCCGTGTTATGTACCCCTGCCCGGCGGCTACACCGTGATCGACCGCATGTTGAAAGGCAAACCGGTCATAGTTCACGGCGATGGCAGCTCGATCTGGACATTAACCCACACCCGCGATTTTGCCCGCGGATTTGTGGGACTGCTGGGTAATTCACATGCGCTGGGCGAGGTTTTCCACATCACCACGGATGAATGGCTCACCTGGAACGGAATTTTTCGAATTTTTGTGCAGGTGCTCGGCGTTGAGCCGAATATTGTGCATGTGCCCTCCGATTTGATTGCTGCTTACGACCAGACTCTGGGTGCCAGCCTGCGTGGGGATAAAATGCACAGCGCGATATTCGATAACAACAAAATCAAACAGGTTGTGCCTGATTTTGTCTGTACGACACCGTTTTCTCAGGGCGCACGGGAAATTGTCAACTGGTTCATGGCAGACCCGGCACGGCAGAAACCTGACCCGGTTTATGATGCCCTTTTCGACCGCATCCTGGCTAATTACCGGAAAGCCTGGCCGGAAGAATAAGGGTTTAATAAAGTCTCGCAAGGGGATAGCCTGTCTAAAACCCATTTATGGATTGCAGAATCACCTTTTACAGGAGCCATCTTGGAAAACGAAACCATCGAAGTCAGAAAGTTTACCGGGGAAGGTTATCAACCGCTGGTGACCTTTGGGGAGTGGCGTGTGGCTGCCCTCCGCCATTCGGAAGAAGCTCAGCGCAACGGCATCAGTCGCCTGGACCGCCACATGGCCACCGATGAAGTCTTTATCCTCACCCAGGGAAAGGCTGTTTTGTTTCTTGGCGGGAACGCTGCCGAAATTGGAGAAATCCAGCCGTTGGTAATGAAGCTTAACGATATCTACAATGTTAAGCAGGGTACCTGGCATGCGTCTCTCGTCAGCCGAGACGCTCATATCATCATTGTGGAAAATGATAACACCTCCAAAGAAAATACAGAATCCGCGGCACTCACGGACGTTCAGAAGCATGCGATTCAAACGATCACCCAGGCATTCTGGGCGGACAAATGATTGAAAAGGAAAGGCCGATATCTACCCAATAACCTCTGCGTCAATCCAACCGGTCGTAATTGCATACCGTACCAGAGCTGTACCGGAGTGCAGATCGAGTTTCCCCATAATCCGTTCGCGGTGCCTGGCTTTGGTTTTTGGGTTTAACTCCAACCGAATCCCGATCTCTTTGTTGGTTATACCACGCGTCAACAACTCAAGTACTTGCCGCTCGTGTTCACTCAGCATATGCAAACTGACCGGTTTCGCAGGCCGCTGGGTAACCATTATTCAATTACAATAGAAGATGCTATCCGTTCCTGTACTTAACTTACCCGCCATCCGATTTCAATCATGGCTTGATCATTTTAAGCGTTATTGTCTGCCGGAAGGATTGCAGGCTATAAGTTTAGAAAAATTTCAACGATCCAAATCAGGAGAATAAAATGAACGGATACCATGCCGATATCGAGAAAATAACGTTACGAAACGAATATTTCCGCGAAGTCCTGTTTACCGGTCCGCACAGCCAACTGGTGGCTATGGCCATCAAGCCGGGGGATGAGATTGGCACGGAAATCCACAATGGCAATGACCAGTTCTTCCGGATAGAAGCCGGTAAAGGCAAAGCCGTTCTGGCCGGCAAAGAATTTCAGCTGGAGGACGGAATGGTAGTGGTTGTGCCGGCCGGAGTGCAGCATAACATCATCAACACTTCCGCCAATGAGATGCTCAAGCTGTACACGATTTACTCGCCGCCACAGCATCCGGATGGCACCGTCCACAAGACCAAGGCCGAAGCTGACGCACACGAGCACCATCATTAAAGCCCGGTGGGGGGTTGATACCCCATAACCAACAACTGGATTCCAGGGGAGGAAACAGAATTAGTCTGGGGTATTCGTTTCAAAAACGAATGAAACGAATATGCCATATTTGGCACAGGGGTGGGGGTGGAGTGTTCCGGAGACCCTACAGGTGGGGGAAAATTATTCGTATTCGTTTCGGAAAAAAAATTAGAAACGAATAGGGGCCTTGGAGTACCACTCAGGGGGTATATGCATGTGCACCGCACCTTGGAGGTGCAGCGCACGGGTACACATACGGGATGGCGAGGCGAAAGCGCGGTTGACAGGTTGTTAAGGTACGATAGAGAATGCTAATATTATAGAATTTATGTTCTGATTTGTCAAGTGGGAATGAAAAATCGGACAGGGGGGAGGCGTAGCGGAAATAAATATATTATGACATCAGAAAAAATCTTCTCGTTCACAATCACAAATCGATTTTGCAACAACGAATTCACATCATCTATAAAGTTTGTCTACGATTATGTTCGAGTATATAATGCTATTACCATCAGCCAGCTCGCGTAGAACCTGATAATCGTTACAAGACCTATGGGGGTTTTGTCATAAACAATATTCCTGGTTGGAATTTCAATTCCTCTCCTTTTCTTACAATTTGTAGAGATCAGATCGTCCATTTATTTTTGTTGCTCCATCCGCAACACCTGTTTCGTACAATGGAACGGATCGTGAGGCAAGCAAGATGAAACCCGCCGAGAGCAAGTCAAATCGCCTGCGCCAGATAGAAGCGCTGCTGATCGAGCACCCCGAGGGCCTCACCCAGGCAGAAATCGCGCGCCGGCTGGGCGTAAACCGTTCGACGATCCATCGCAACATTCCCGATCTGGATGCGCCGATTTATGAAGATCAGGGCCGGTTGTTCATCGACCGCAAGGGATATTTGATCGATGTGCGGTTTACGCTGCACGAGGCATTGAGCGTCCACCTGGCGGCGCGCTTGCTGGCGACGGTGCTCGACCGGCAAAATCCACATGCGGCCGCGGCGCTGCGGAAGTTGAGCATTGCCCTGGAATCACGGGCGCCGCATGTCAGCCGGCACCTGGCCCGGTCAGCGGATCAGATCGACGAAGAAGTCCAATGGCAGGACCCCAATTATCTGCACATTCTGGAAACGCTGACCTATGCCTGGGCGGAAGGCCGCAAAGCGGCCATCTGGTACCGCAAAGATGAAACCGATCCGGTGCGCCAGTTTAGCTTTGCCCCTTATTACATCGAGCCATCGGCCGTGGGACGTTCCACTTATGCCTTTGGCTTGCGCGAGCCGCCAAACGAGCTGCGGACTTTCAAGATCGAGCGGATTTATCGGGCGGAGCTGCTGACTGAGACCTACACGATCCCCGAGGATTTTGATGCGGGTAAGCTGCTTACGAATGCCTGGGGCATCTGGTACACCGACGAAAAACCCATTGAAGTGGTCCTAAAATTTGGCCGGCGTGTGGCGCAACGTGTAGGGGAAACCCGCTGGCATCGCACCGAGCAGGTAACCGAGCAGGAAGACGGCAGCCTGCTCTGGCGCGCGTGGATTGCCGAACCGCAGGAGATGATGCCGTGGTTAAGAGGCTGGGGAGCGGATGTGGAGGTGATCGAACCAAAAGAAATTCGCACATCGCTACAGATGGAGGTTAACCGGTTAGCAACACTCTATGGTGTTGATCATCATGAGTGAGTCCATCCTTGCGCTCTGGGCTAAAACCGGTGAAAGGTCAGATCAGGTCCATCCCCTGCTATTCCATCTGATCGATGCGAATGAGGTGGCCCAGGAACTTTGGGAGAAAGCGTTGCCAGATCCACTGAAAAATGAGCTGGCATCAGCGCTTGATCTACCTGTAGATGTTGCCGGCAAATTAATCTCGTTTTGGATTTCACTTCACGATCTCGGGAAAGCTAGTCCCGCATTTCAGGGGAAACATGGACCTTCGAAAACCTCTTTGGAACAAATGGGTTTTTCATTTCCCCCTTTAGCTGTATTTGAACCTAGACCACATAGTCTTGTTACAGGCTGGATTATTTCAGCACAGGGGGAAGCATTAGGGTTACATCCAGAAGAGACCGATGCTCTTGCCCGCGCATTGAGTGGGCATCATGGGATTTGGCCCGATAGTCACACATTTATCAATGATCCTTCCCGCAGTTCCAATTTGGGAGATGGACACTGGCGCAAAATCCAGCGAACTTTGTTAGATACTCTAATCCAAATTTATGATCCCCCAAAAATAAACGAATTTCCCTCTGAAGGTACTGACAGAAATATCTTCTTGACGCTTTTTAGCGGCCTGACCAGTGTTGCCGATTGGTTGGCATCGATGCAAGCTACCTTCCCGCCGGCTGGCACACATTATTCTTTGGAAGAATATTTGGCGCTGTCCCATTCTCGAGCAGAAACAGTAGTTCTTGAACAGGGATGGCAGGCCTGGGATGATCCCAGTGGTGGAACTCCAATCACCTTCAATCAAGCTTTCCCCCACCTGCTTGGCCCTCGTCCATTGCAGTCTGTGGTATTCGATCGTGCAAATAATACGCCTCTACCAGTGTTGGCACTTATTGAAGCGCCGACCGGGATAGGTAAGACAGAAATTGCTTTCCTGCTAGCTGACAGGTGGATGAATCGCAGCAAACGCTCAGGGTTCTATATCGCCATGCCTACTCAGGCAACCAGCAACCAGATTTACGGGCGGGCGATAAACTTCCTCTCCCGACGCTACCCGGATGTGAATGTTAATTTTCATTTGGCACACGGTCACGCTTTACTTTCTGATCAATATGAGAAGACGATTGTTTATGGTGTAGGTGATGATCGCCAAACAGGAATTGGCGCAGCTGCCTGGTTCCTGCCGCGTAAGCGGACCCTACTTGCCCCGTTCGCTGTAGGTACTGTTGATCAGGTTTTTCTTTCGGTGTTACAAACACGCCATTTCTTTGTACGGCTACTCGGATTGTATGGGAAAGTGTTGGTTTTTGATGAAGTTCATGCCTACGATGCTTACCAGTCAGAACTTTTTTGCCGGCTCCTTGCCTGGCTGCGTGCTCTAAAAGTGTCTGTTATCCTGCTTTCAGCCACCCTGCCGGCTAAGGTCCGAGAAGAATTTATGGCTGCATATGGAGGGTCAACTAATTCAGCTACGAATACGGAATACCCACGATTGACTTTGGTCGAAAATGAAAATGTAAGGCAGTACACCCTACCAGCAGGTGAATCGCACCCTGTCTATCTGGATCGGTTAGGCTCTACCCCAGCTGATGTTGTTCGATATTTGCGGGCTAAACTGGATCACGGTGGTTGCGCAGCCGTGATTTGTAACACGGTTGCTCGGGCACAGGCAATCTACCAAGCTGTCAAAGAAGATGGTATGGCTCCTGATGACACATTCCTTTTCCATGCCCGCTTCCCCTTTGCCTGGCGCGAACAATTGGAGCAGAAAGTATTGGATCGCTTCGGCCCTAATGGTCAGCAAAGGCAGGGGATTATCATTGCCACGCAGGTCATCGAACAAAGTCTCGATCTTGATTTCGATCTGATGGTGAGTGAACTGGCGCCAATCGATCTGCTTATTCAGCGTGCCGGCCGACTCCATCGCCATGCACGCACTGAACGACCTGCCTCGGTATCTGAGCCGCACCTGGGATTGATTGTCCCGCCGCGCACGCCAGATGGCGATCCTGATTTCGGTTCTGACGCCTATATTTATCGTCCATATCACCTGCTGCGCACGGAATTGGTTCTTCAACCTAAGAATGAGTTGCTTCTACCTAAAGAGGCGCCAATTCTAATTGAGCTGGTGTACGGTGTTCCAGACCTGGATGTGGATGATCATACCGCGATTGCCCTCCGGCAATCAAAAGACGATATGCAAAAAGCGATACAAGAATCAAAGAAACAAGCCAGACGGCGTATCGTGCCAGCGCCTGACCGGGACGATCTTCTTACCAGACCATCTGATGACCTGGATGAGGACGCACCCACTGTCCATAAAGATTTCCAGGCTCTGACCCGAGAGGCACCTCCCGGTGTCAATCTGGTATGCCTGCATCGGTTATCAGATGGTCGTACGGTATTCGAACCCGACGATCCTACCACGTTAATTGATGTCAACCAGGTACCAGGTAAACAAGAAATCAAAAACCTGCTTCGCTATACAGTCCAATCGCAACGTCCGGAGTTGGTTAGTTATATCTCGGGGCGTTTACCCTTCACTCCCTGGCGAGAAGTGCCGGCGTTGCGCTACCACTATCCCGTAATTTTTGTTAATGGAAAAGCTGATCTTGATGGTTTTAACCTATGCGTAGAACTTGACCGTGAACTCGGTTTACGAATTACGAAGGAGTCTGTATGAACCACACTTTCAATTTAATTACCCAACCGTGGATCCCCGTATTGGATATGCAAGGCAATTATCTTGAGGTCGGTCTTGCACAAGCGTTGGCTGAAGCTGATTCCTTTCAGTCTGTGGCAGCTCCAACAGCTTTAGAGACAGCAGCTATCCAGCGATTGCTCCTGGCAATTGTTCATCGGAATCACAAAACGAGCAGTAAGATGGAATGGGCTGCTGTATGGCAGAGCGGAAGATTTAATCAGTCTGTATTAGCAAATTACTGGCAGAAGTGGTCTGACCGTTTCGATCTCTTCAATCCTGACCGGCCTTTCTACCAGCAACCCACAAATCGGAAGAAACCTGTCTCTGCAGCCGGTTTCTTCCCTGGGTTAGCGGCAGCTGATCATTTCAACCATTCTGTGCAATTAGCCCAACAAGATTTATCCCCCGCTGAAGCAGCTCGTAATTTGCTGGTAGCCCAAACCTTTGGCCTTTCCGGCGGTTGTATTCCAGCTGAAAGGCTGTCTCACAAAGCAGCTTCGTGGGTTGCTGGCATGGTCTTTTTTGTGGAGGGTGATACTCTCTTCCAAACCTTGATGTACAACCTTCTCCGTTATAACCAGGAACATCCGACAACAGATCTTTCCTTTACAGAAGATGACCGGCCTAATTGGGAAGCTGATGGTCCTTACCAACCACGGAATCAGCCGTATGGTTACCTGGACTATATGACCTGGCCTTCCCGCATGATATGGTTGAAACCTGAAACACAGGATGGCCATACGGTTGTGCGGAGTTATGTCGATTTTGTGGGGCTTCCCCCACCCGTTGTCCTGGACCCATTTAAGTTCTATCGAAAAGATAAGAATTCAAAGAATGCAACCGGGTACATTCCCCTTTATCTAAATCCAAATAAAGCGGTCTGGCGTAGCAGCAGCGCAATCATGCGGTTGCATCGAGATGGTTTTCGCACGCCTGCATCCTTGAATTGGTTGGCGGACCTTCGCCATATTGGAGCTTTATCTTTTCCATTGGCCAGATTAGTTGGGTACGGGTTGGTCGTTGAGAATCAGACAAAAGTGATTCTTCTCCGCCGGGAAAGTATCCCGCTGCCATTGGCTTATCTCGAGCAATCAGCGGATCCGGAAGCCCAAGCTGATTTACTCTTCATATTGGATATGGCGATCAAACAGGCCGAACAGATAGGTAAGGCGCTCTCTTCCGCGATTTTCAGGCTGGCAGAGATCATCTACCCAAGATCAAGGTCAGAAGATAAAGCAACAAAGTTGACTCCAGATCAGCGTCAACAGGTCAATCGTATTGTTCATACCATAACCACGGTATCGGAGTATTGGGCTTTACTGGAGCAGCCGTTTTATCAGCTGGTGGTGGATTTGCCATCAGCCGAAAAAATTCAAAAAGTACAGGAGCGCTGGCTTAAAACTGCAGTGAAAACTGGCCGAGACTGCCTGGCAGCTTCTGAACGCCGCGCTGGTCAATTTCCTGCCGCCTGGAAAGGGGGTGTGCTGGCTCGTAACCTGTTTGAATGGATTTTGCGTAAAGATGGTCTAGCTGAACCGCTACCTGAAGGAGAAAAAAGTGCAGAAAACACCTTATGAACACCCGTTTGTCAATCACCTACTTGAACATGTTGCCAACGATCGGGCAGCACGGGCTGCACTGCGGCGGACACTTGGCCGCACGCCAGGTGAAGCTCCTGAAGCATTTCGATATGTCGTCCCCTGGCTGCCCAACCCATGTAGTGAGCAGGTGGAAAGTATTTATTACCTCGTGGCTGGTCTATTCGCTTACCACCCGAAACACACCAGCGAAGGCAATATGGGAGCCCATTTACGGAAATTAGCTGGCGATGATGATAACGCAAAGGAGCGCATCGAGCGCAGGCTGGTCGCTGTGATGCGCGCCCACCCGCATGACCTCCCCGATCACTTGAGGCGGTTAGTTGGCATCCTCAAAGCCAAAGAAATTCCAATTAACTGGCATGGTCTGATGGGGGATTTACTAAACTGGGACCACGAAGAACGGTTTGCCCAAAAACATTGGGCAAATTCCTTTTGGGGAGGACGTTCAAGTAAAGAAACGGAATCCGACGCCTCTACTGGCAATACGACTCAATCTGATAATATTTCTGAAGAAGAAACGGAGTAGACACCATGTTCGTTGAACTGCATATTTTACAAAGTTTTGGCCCTTCCAATCTGAACCGCGATGAAGATGGCAACCCGAAGGATTGCGAGTTTGGCGGAGTTCGCCGGGCGCGCATTTCCAGCCAATGTTTAAAACGAGCAATTCGCCGCAGTCCCTCCTTTACCCGATTGACCGGTGTCCCAAACGGGATGCGCACAAAACGTATGGCTGACCAGCTCCGTCTTCGTCTGGAGACAGCCGGGTTGGAGAAAGAATCTGCATTGAACCTGGGCAACGAATTTGCCAAAGCCTATGCAGGAAAAACAGAAAAAGGAAAGGATGGCGGTCCTGATGTCACGAACGTCTTGATCTACCTGGCGCCCAAAGAGCTTGACAGCATAGCTGCCGGCTTGCATGCCGGGCGACCGGTGGCGGATTTAGCCGTTGAGCTGGCAAAAGCCGCCAAGAATCGCACATCGGCGCCGGATATTGCTCTGTTTGGCCGGATGTTAGCTGATTCTCCGATTACGAATATTGATGGCGCTGTCCAGGTTGCCCATGCCATATCCACCCACCGGGTTGATACTGAATACGACTTTTTCACTGCCGTGGATGATCTTAAGCCAAGTGATGATCCTGGCGCAGGCATGATGGGTTCTATTGGTTATAACGCTGCCTGCTATTACCGCTACGCCCGGCTGGATTGGAATTTATTGCTGAAAAACCTGGATGACCGCGAGCTTGCGCTCCGTACCGTGGCTGGATTTCTACAGTCTTCGATCGACGCCAATCCTTCAGGTATGCAGAACAGCCATGACAATCAGACTCCCCCGGCTCTGGTTATGGCAGTGGTACGCAAACATGGCGGCGGCTGGTCTTTTGCCAATGCTTTTGAAGCGCCCGTCCGACCTGGGCGCGAAGGTGGGTTGATTGCACCTTCTGTTGAGCGCCTGGCAGACTACTATCAGCATCTCACAGAAAATTTTGGAAACGAAGATGCTCGACCCTATGTTCTGGCTTTACATCCAGATCTTAACCTCAAAGGGTTGGCGGAGTATAGCGTGAAGGGACAGAATGAGTGGACCAAAGCTGTTTTGACTTCGCTATCTAACGGGTAAGTCGAAATGGATACGCTGCTCATTCAATTGGTCGCGCCCATGCAATCCTGGGGCATTCAGAGCCTGCATGGGGATCGCGATTCGGGTCTTGAACCAAGCAAAAGCGGGGTCATCGGTTTGATCTGCGCGGCGATGGGGATGGACCGCACCGCTGATTTGTCAAAGGTAGCAGCCTTGCGGATGGGTGTCCGTGTTGACCGCGAGGGCACCTTGAAAAAAGATTTCCAAAAGGCTGAGCCGCTTGATGCGACCGGAAACATCGTTGGTAAAGTAACCATTGGTTACCGCCACTACCTATCCGATGCGGCATTCCTGGTGGGGCTTGAAGGGGATACCCAGGTTCTCGCAGCCGTCCCTACGGCACTCCAGCAGCCAGTTTATTCCCTGTTTCTGGGACGGAAAGCCTTTCCTCCTGCTGCCCCCATCTGGCTTTTAGACGGCCTGAAACCTGGCGACGATTTGGAATCAGCTTTGCAGAATTACCCTCCCATTGTAAGTGGAGCACCAGTCCGCCGGCGGATGGTAATAGAAGATCTGCTAGGTCCGATCTTGCTCAATGATCAACCCGTTTCCTTTAGTGAACGCCGCTTTGCTCCACGCCGGATAAAAATGGTCTATTTTGAATTTCCAATGGAGGTTTGATGTACCTCTCTCAGTTAATTTTAAACCCTCGCAGCCGGCAGGTTCGCAGTGAACTAGCGCGACCGTACGAGTTGCACCGTACCGTGATGAGCGGCTTTGTCCCCAAGCCACCAGATGAACGGGTGCTTTTCCGTTTGGACTTATCTACTCGGGATGGTATTCCGAAACTGTTGATTCAATCGCACAGCCGGCCGGATTGGTCTAAATTACAGGCAAAGGATGGGTATTTTTTCGAAAAACCGCAGGTGCGGGAGTACAACCCTCAGTTTCAAATCGGACAGAAGCTCGTGTTCAGGTTGTTGGCTAACCCAACCCGCTCCAATAAAGAAGGTGTTGAACCAGGGGATCGTGGGAAACGTGAAACCATTGGACGGGCTGAGGACCAGGCTGCCTGGCTGGAACGAAAGGGAGATAACGGTGGCTTCCGCGTCTGCATTTTGCGGATCACCAGCATCGGGGAACAACGGCTTGCCGTACCTGATCGAGACACGAAAGAAACCCACCCAGCCCGGCACTGGGCTGTCCGTTTTGACGGCGAGCTGGAAGTGACCGATCCAGACGCTTTTTTGGCGGCCCTGCAGCTTGGTATCGGGAGCGCAAAGGGTTTCGGTTTTGGGTTGCTCTCGGTTCTACAAACGTGATTGGAATAGATGAAGCACCATCCAACATTATTCTGGATTGGATCTTTAATAAAAAGGGGGTTATATGAAAATTGATTTTCATTCTTTACCACAGCTGCGCGATAGTCTTTCTTACCTATACATTGAGCATGCTATTGTGGAACGGGATAGTTCTGCATTGTTAGTGCTCCAGGAGACCGGGCGGACGACAATTCCGATTGCGGACCTTTGTGTTTTGATTATTGGGCCTGGTGTGACAATTACCCATGCAGCAATCCGTTTATTGGCAGAATCAGGCTGCTCGGTTACCTGGGTTGGCGAAGATGGATGTGGCTTCTATGCAGCCGGAGTAGGTGAAACACACTCAGCCCGTCATATTATTCAACAAGCGTGTTTAGTGAGTGATCCAATCGCTCGGCGAAATGTTGTAATGAAAATGTATGCCCACCGTTTTGGTTATGCGCTTGACTCTCAATGGTCAATCGACCAAATTCGTGGCATGGAAGGCGCACGTGTTCGACAAGCCTATGCTGATGCGAGTCGGAAGTACCAGGTACCCTGGAGTGGGCGGACCTTGAGACGGGATAATTGGGAAGACAATGATCCAATTAATCAGGCCCTTTCAACAGCAAACGCAGTATTACATGGGGTTTGTCATGCTGCAATTGTCTCTGGTGGTTACTCTCCAGCCTTAGGTTTCCTACATTCTGGATGGCATCTTGCTTTTGTATACGATATCGCAGATCTATATAAAGTCCGATTAACCGTGCCTGTGGCATTTGCCACGATAGCTGAAAGTCAGCAAAAAGTCGTAAGTCGGACACGTCAGGCATGTAGGGAGCGGATCCGTGAAGAGAAGCTGCTCGAAAAAATATTACCTGACATTGCAAAAATCTTGGCTGTGCCGGAGAATATCGAAAATCTCGATCAGGAGACTGGCAAGCAAGTATATGAGTGGTGGGATCCGTTGGTAGAAAGCGAGACTGAGATATGATTGTTATGGTATTACAAAAAGTATCACCGGCCATCCGCGGAAAGCTCTCTCGCTATTTAGTGGAAACAGCCAATGGCGTCTTTATCGGCCAGCTATCAGCCAGGGTCAAAGATAAACTTTGGGCTGATTGCGAAGGCAGTAATACGGAAGGGGTAATTTTCCAAGCCTGGTCCACGAATAATGAACAAGGATTCGCTATGCGATTAGCCGGTGGTGACCGCAACATTGTGGATTGGGAAGGTCTTTCTTTTGTGATTGAACCTGCCAGGGTATTGTCGGACATAGAAAAGCGGAGGATATCTGGAGACGTCTAGTGCGTAGTTTTTTATTAACGAAGACTCTACCCCGCACACGCGGGGATGAACCCAGCCCAAACGCATAGCGGCGCGTTATGCAGCTCTCTACCCCGCACACGCGGGGATGAACCCGGAGCTGGCTGAAACCATGGTCTCCAATGTGCCTCTACCCCGCACACGCGGGGATGAACCCGGGGAGCTGGTCCGCAAGGGACTGCAGGATCTCTCTACCCCGCACACGCGGGGATGAACCCACCTACATCGCGACCGGCGGCATCGCGGTAGTCTCTACCCCGCACACGCGGGGATGAACCCCTGGCCACCGTCTCCCCGACACGCGTTGTCATCTCTACCCCGCACACGCGGGGATGAACCTATCCGTTGCTGAGCTGCAGCGGGTGGCGGACCGCTCTACCCCGCACACGCGGGGATGAACCCCTCGGCGCCCGAGAGAATGCGCTCGCCGCCGCGCTCTACCCCGCACACGCGGGGATGAACCCATGCCCAGCCGCTCGACGATCGTGTAGCCGCTCTCTACCCCGCACACGCGGGGATGAACCCCGTCAGTTTTTTGCCGACCGCGTCGATCTCCTCTCTACCCCGCACACGCGGGGATGAACCCCCGGAAATATCCATCGTACGCCAGGTGTATGCCTCTACCCCGCACACGCGGGGATGAACCCGCCACCATCGGACGGTACGATCTATGGCCAGGCTCTACCCCGCACACGCGGGGATGAACCCTTACAGCGCAAAACTGGTTCGTGGCAGTAGTTCTCTACCCCGCACACGCGGGGATGAACCCGCCGCATGCCCATCAACGCGGTCGCCTCGGACACTCTACCCCGCACACGCGGGGATGAACCCGTCACGCCATCATCGCTGTAGTATAAATACCACTCTACCCCGCACACGCGGGGATGAACCCGACCTGGGCTGCCCAGCGGTTCCCGGCATGGCTCTCTACCCCGCACACGCGGGGATGAACCCGCCGGTATAGCTGTCCATGAATCGTTCGATGGACTCTACCCCGCACACG
>Ga0209317_1000220_pt1 | contig 78355 bp, 61 predicted proteins | sample RifGroB2_FD_183994 | JGI IMG/M metagenome (GOLD analysis project Ga0209317, IMG submission 183994) | Soil microbial communities from Rifle, Colorado, USA - Groundwater B2 (SPAdes) (version 2) | ecosystem: Environmental > Terrestrial > Soil > Unclassified | place: Rifle, Colorado | collected...
CTTCGTACTGATGCCGACCGGCGGCGGCAAGTCGCTCTGCTACCAGATACCCGCGCTCTGCCTGCCGGGGACCGCCCTGGTGGTCTCGCCGCTCATCTCCCTCATGAAGGATCAGGTGGACGCCCTGCGCGAGAACGGCGTCTCCGCGGCCTGCTATAATTCGGCGCTCGGGGAAGCGCAGGCGCGCCGGGTTCTGGCCCAACTGCACGCGGGCGAGCTGAAGCTTCTCTACGTGGCGCCCGAGCGGCTTCTGAGCGACGGCTTCCTGGAAAGGATCAAGTCGCTCCCCATCTCGCTCTTCGCCATCGATGAGGCGCACTGCGTCTCGCAGTGGGGACACGACTTCCGCCCGGAGTACGCCCAGTTGGGCCTTCTCAGGGAGATCTTCCCCCATGTCCCCATGGTCGCCCTGACCGCCACGGCGGACGGGCAGACCAGGGGCGACATCCTCTCCCGCCTGGGGCTTTCCGGGGCTACCAGCTACCTTGCCGGTTTTGACCGACCCAACATCCGCTACAGCGTGGTGGAGAAAAAGAAGCCCTTCAACCAGCTGACCGGCTTTCTCGCCAGCCGCAAGGACGAGGCGGGAATCGTCTACGCGCTCTCCCGGAAAAGGGTCGAGGAGGTCGCGAACAAGCTTCTAGCGGCGGGGATCAAGGCTGCCGCCTATCACGCCGGGCTTCCCGACAAGGAGCGCCACAGGGTCCAGGAGGATTTCCTGAAGGACGACCTCAAGGTCGTCGTGGCGACGGTCGCCTTCGGCATGGGGATAGACAAGTCAAACGTCCGTTTCGTGGTCCATTACGACATGCCGAAGAGCATCGAGAGCTATTACCAGGAAACCGGGCGTGCCGGGCGGGACGGGCTTCCCGCCGACGCGCTGCTCCTTTTCGGCTACGGCGACATAGCGATAGCCCGGGGGCTGATCGGCAACGGCGGCAACGCGGAGCAGAACCGGATCGAGCTGCACAAGCTGAACTGCATGACCGGCTTTGCCGAGGCCCAGACCTGCAGGCGCCGGGTGCTGCTCGGTTATTTCGGCGACCGGCTGGAGCAGGATTGCGGCAACTGCGACATCTGCGAAAGCCCGCCGGAGCGGTTCGACGCCACCGACGACGCGCGCAAGGCCCTCTCCTGCGTCTACCGGGTGGGGCAGCGTTTCGGCATGGGGCATGTGATCGACGTGCTGCGCGGCTCCCAGAACCACAGGATGCTGGAGTTGAAGCATGACAAGCTCTCCACCTTCGGCATAGGAAAGGATCACTCGCAGGAGGTCTGGGGGAGCCTGTTGCGCCAACTGGTGCATCTGGGATATCTGGAGCAGGATCTGGCGAACTTTTCAGTCCTGAAGCTGACCGAGGGGGCGCGTCCGTTATTGAGGGGGGAGCAGCGCCTGGAGCTCGCCAGGCCGCGCGACACGCGCGTGGTCGAGAAGAAGTCCGCCGCCAAGAAGCCGTCCTACGACGGCGCGCTGTTCCAGGAGCTGAGGGCGCTGCGCAAGGAGATTGCCGACGAGCAGCAGGTTCCGCCCTTCGTCGTCTTTGCCGACGCCACCCTGGCGGAGATGGCGGCGCAGATGCCCAAGGACAAGTGGGAGTTGCTGAAGATCACCGGTGTGGGGCAGCACAAGCTGGCCCGCTACGGCGACGCCTTCCTCAGGGTCATAACCGCTCATAAGGGCTGATTGCATAAACTACCTGATTATCTCCAGCAGATAACCGCACTTGGCCAAATGGCGGGTCACCTCCTGTATGTGATCCGCCCCCCTGGTCTCCAGCTCGATCAGCACTTCCGTCCTTCCTATCGGCAGCGACTCGGAGCGGCGGTCGTGGGTGATGATGGAGATATTGGCGTTCGCTTTGGCCAACTCGGCGGCAAGCCTGGCCAGTGCCCCCGGAACGTCGTCCAGCTCCACCTTCAGCTTCAGATAACGCCCCGCCGCCAGAAGCCCCCGTTCCACAACCACCGCGATGGTCTTCACGTCGATGTTGCCGCCGGAAAGAAGCGCCACGGTCTTTCCCGAAAGCCGCTTCACCTTGCCGTTCAAGAGAGCCGCCAACCCCACGGCGCCGGCCCCTTCCACCATCAGCTTGTTCCTCTCCAGAAGCGAAACGATGGCCAGGGCGATTTCTTCCTCGTCGACCAGTACGATCTCATCGACCAGCTCGCGGATGATGGGAAAGGTGTTGGAGCCGGCGGTCTTGACGGCGATGCCGTCGGCCAGACTCGCGCGAATCGGGACGGTGACGACTTCTCCCTTTTGCAGCGCCTGGTGCATGGAGGGCGCGGCGGCCGATTCGACGCCGATGATCCTCACCTGCGGATGGGTCTCCTTTATGGCGCGGGCTATCCCGGCTATCAGGCCTCCGCCGCCGATGGGAACCAGGATGTTGGCAAGATCCGGTAGATCTTCCAGCAGTTCGAGCCCGATGGTCCCCTGGCCCGCCATGACCAGCGGGTCGTCGAAGGGGTGCACGAAGAGGGCTCCGCTTACCTCCGCCTGCCTGAGCGCCGCGGCGCACGCCTCATCGAAGTTCTTCCCCTCCAGCACGACCTGCGCGCCGTAATCCCGGGTGGCGAACACCTTCTGGGGCGGGGTGCTCTCCGGCATGTAGATCACGGCCCTCACGCCGAGCAGGTCGGCGGAAAAGGCGACCCCCTGGGCGTGGTTTCCGGCCGAGGCGGTGATGACGCCGCCGGCCAGCGCCTGGCGTGGTTGAGAGGTCATGAAGTTGAGGGCGCCGCGGATCTTGAAGGCTCCGGTGCGCTGCAGGTTTTCGCATTTGAAGTAGAGGGGAAGACCGAGACGCTCGCTGAAGTGCTGGGCGTGGATCAGTTCCGTGCGACGGACCCTTTTCTTAAGCCTTTGGGCCGCGTCCAGGATCAGGTTGTAGTCGAGCATTGTCTACCGTCCGGGGATTTAATGTGTGTGATCGTGGTCGTGGCCGCCCTTGCAGCCGCCGTGCGGGTGCTGGTGCGGGTGCGCATGTGCGTGCGCCACGGAGGATGCGCGCGGCCGGTGGCGGAACTGTTTTGCCCCCTGCGCCTCGGTGCAGCGGGTGCTTTCCAACTGCAGGGTGGTGTGGGAAATGTGAAAACGCTCGAACAGCTGCTCCTCTATCTTTCTCAGCATGCCGCCGTGCTCGCCCCGGAAGGTCGCCGGAACCACGACATGAGCGGAGAGCGCGATGATGTGGGAGCAGATGGTCCAGATGTTAAGATGATGCACCTCTTCCACCCCGTCGACCTCTCGGATGGCGGCGGCGACTTCATTCACCTCGATGCCGCGCGGCACCCCCTCGAGAAGGATGTGCACCGCTTCGCGCATCACGCGCCAGGAGCCCCAGAAGATCACGCACCCGATGCCGACCGAGATGATGGCGTCCAGCACGTACCAGTCGGTGAAGTACATGATGATGCCGCCTGCTATGACCCCCACCGAGGAAGCCGCGTCCCCCACCACGTGGAGAAACGCGCTGCGCACGTTCAGGTCGTCATGCGAGTGGGAGTGCAGCGCTTTCGCGGCGAATAGGTTCATGGCGAGGCCGACCACCGCGATGAGCAGCATCGGGAGGCTCTTCACCTCCTCCGGGTGCAGGAGCCTTCCGAACGCCTCGTAGCAGATGATTATCGCGACCAGAAAGACGGTGCTGCCGTTTATGAAGGAGGCGAATACCTCCATCCTGTGCCAGCCGAAGGTGCGGGTGTCGCTCGCCGGGTAGGAGGCCAGCTTGATCGCCCCGAGGGAGAGGAGCAGCGCGAATAAATCGAGAAAGACGTGCGCCGCATCGGAGAGCAGGGCCAGCGAGTTGGTCCAGAACCCGCCTATCAGTTCCGCGAGCAATGTTGCGGCTGTCAGGATGATGGCGTATTTGAAACGTCCGGTTATGCTCTTGTCCAGATGCGTTTCGGCAGACATAACTTACCCCGGCAGGAGGGGTCGCCCCCTCCTGCCTCACGTGGTTAGAAACTGAGCGCCGCCTTGAACGAGTAGGTGGGGCGCTCCTGGTATTCCGCCTCGACTGTGAAGCCTAGCAGCGGGAGCGGGGAAATTTTCAGGCCCGCGAAGATGCGCGGCTGGAAGATGTTCTCGGAATCGAGCCGGGCACCGTTGACGAGCACTGCCAGTTCCTGCAAATCGCCCTTCGCCTTGCTCTTGACCCAGACTCCGCCGGCACCGGCGTAAGGGGTCAGGAACAGGAACCCCTTGCTGATCGAGGCATCGATGCCGGCCGTCTGCAGGTCGAGGTCGTCGACGCCTGCAAGCCTGGTATAGGTGGCTCGAACGCCAAGTGCGGGCGTTGCCATGGTTCCGTCCAGGATGGCCTTGCTCACTTCGAAGCCGTACAGCTTGATGTTGGAATCCGGCACATAAGAGTACATCGCCCCGACATCGATGCTGAAAGGGAGACCTTTTCTCACGCGCAGTTTAGGCAACGCGAGGTAGGAAGGAGCATTGCCGTTGAACGCTTTTTCCCAGTAGTTGTCGTTCCCTGTGTTGATGTCGACCACCGAGACTTCGAAACCGGCGTCGAAGCCGGTTATCCCGAGAGGTTCGGCCGGGGCCGTGTTCTTGAAGGAGAGGGCGGCACCGGCTTCCTTGCTGAGCTCCTTGAAATTTCCCTGTGAGAGCGGGCTCGTGAAGTTGATGTCCCTTGCCATTGCCTGAGTGCCCCCGAAGATTGCCAGGGATAGGGCTAAAACGATGATCTTTTTCATGGTTCCTCCATTTTCATTATAGGACAGAATTTTTCTAATATTAGCAGAGGGGTCTTTTCCGGTCAATAACTTAGCGGCTTGCCGCCTTGCAATTTAACGCATATACTGCTATCTTTCCGCAAAATCCAGTTGGAGGTCAGTAAAATGGAACCGATTCACCACCGTCTCATCATCCTAGGCTCAGGTCCTGCCGGCTACACCGCCGCGGTATACGCTGCGCGCGCCAACCTGAACCCCGTCCTTATCACCGGACTAGAGCAGGGGGGGCAACTGATGACGACGACAGAGGTGGACAATTGGCCGGGCGATCCCGAGGGGGTGCTGGGTCCGGATTTGATGGAGCGCATGCGCCTGCACGCCGAGCATTTCGGCACGCAGATGATCAATGACCACATCAGCCGCGCGCAGGTCAAAAAGCCGCCTTTTCTCCTGGAAGGCGACAACGGCAGCTACAGTTGCGACGCGCTGATCATCGCGACCGGCGCCTCCGCCAAATATCTGGGACTCCCCTCCGAGCACGCATACAAGGGGAAGGGCGTTTCGGCCTGCGCCACCTGCGACGGTTTCTTCTATCGCGGCAAACCGGTAGCCGTCATCGGCGGCGGCAGCACCGCGGTTGAAGAGGCGCTCTATCTCTCCAACATAGCGAGCCACGTCACCATCGTGCATCGCAGGGAGCGCTTCAGGGCGGAGAAGATACTGGCCGACAGGCTCATCGAAAAGACTCAAAACGGCAACGTTACCATAGAATGGAATCACAACCTGGAAGAGGTGCTGGGGGATGCCTCCGGCGTGACCGGGATCAGGATCAGGCACGCGAGCGGCTCCGACAAGGTGATAGGCGTGCACGGCTGCTTCATCGCCATCGGACATCAGCCGAACACCAGCATCTTCGACGGCCAACTGGAGATGGAGGACGGCTACCTGCGCACGGCCGGCGGGTTTGAAGGGAACTCCACGGCGACCAACGTCCCGGGCGTCTTTGCCGCCGGCGACGTGCAGGACAAGATGTACAAGCAGGCGATCACCTCCGCCGGTACCGGCTGCATGGCGGCGCTGGACGCCGATCGCTACCTGGAAATGCTGAAAGCCTAAAGGCTTCGCCCGCCTCATCGCGCTAAAAACGCAGGAATTGCCCGGGTAGTTGAAGATCAGTTGGGGGTTCTCATGCTCGCCAAGGTCCTCTCCAGTGCGCTGCTTGGAATCGACGCCATCCTCATCGACGTCGAGGTGGATATCGCCCAGGGACTGCCGCAGTTGGCCACGGTCGGGCTCCCCGACGGCGCGGTGAAGGAGAGCAAGGACCGGGTCAAGGCGGCGCTGAAAAACTCCGGCTACGATTTCCCCAACAGAAAGATAACGGTCAACCTCGCCCCCGCCGACGTCAAGAAGGAGGGGGCGTCTTTCGATCTCCCCATGTCCATCGGCATCCTCGCCGCGACCGGCGTGATCAGGAGGGACCTGCTGCAGCGCTACATCCTCCTGGGGGAGCTGTCGCTGGACGGCGGGGTGAAGCCTGTGCGGGGCTGCCTCTCCGTCGCGGTAGCGGCCCGCGAGGCCGGGCTCACCGGCATCATCGTACCGGTCGACAACGTCTGCGAAGGGGGGGTGGTCGAGGGGGTCGAGGTGATCGGCGTCAGCGAGCTCTCCCAGGTGGTCGATTTCCTGAACGGCACCCTGGCGATCCCCCCTTACAGCGCCGACATCGATGCGCTGTTTAGCCAGGGAGGAGAGGCGGGGGACGATTTCAGCGAGGTGAAAGGCCAGGAACACGCCAAGCGCGCCCTGGAGGTGGCCGCCGCGGGAAGCCACAACCTCCTGATGATCGGGCCTCCCGGTTCGGGCAAGACCATGCTGGCGCGCCGCATCCCTTCCATCCTTCCCCTCATGCTCTTCGAGGAGGCGATAGAGACCACCAAGGTTTACAGCGTCATGGGGCTCTTGGAGCGCGACCATGCGCTCATCTCCAGCCGTCCTTTCCGCTCCCCGCACCACACCATCTCCGACGTAGGTCTCATCGGCGGCAGCAACACTCCGAAGCCGGGCGAGGTCTCGCTTTCCCATAACGGGGTGCTCTTTCTGGACGAGCTCCCCGAGTTCAAGAAGCATGTCCTCGAAGTGCTGCGCCAGCCCATGGAAGACGGCAGGGTCACCATCTGCCGCGCGCTTTCTTCCGTCACCTACCCCTCCCGCATCATGCTGGTCGCCGCCATGAATCCCTGCCCCTGCGGGTATCTGGGCGACCCGGTCCATCTCTGCTCCTGCACTCCCCTCATGATCCAGCGCTACCGCTCCCGCATCTCCGGGCCTCTTCTGGATCGCATCGACATACATATAGAAGTGCCCGCTGTGAAATATCGCGATCTTGCCGACCGGGGAGAGAGCGAGGGTTCCGGCGAGATCGCCGCCCGCGTGGCGCGCTCGCGAGAGGTGCAAAAAGATCGCTTCAGCGGGACCCGGGTGCGCTGCAACGCACAGATGACAGCCAGGATGATCCGGAAGTTCTGCGAGACCGATGCCGCGGGAAGCCGCATGCTGGAAGTCGTCACGGACCGTCTCGGGCTCTCCGCCAGAAGCTACACGAGGATACTGAAAGTGGCCCGCACCATCGCGGATCTCGATGGAAGCGAAGGGATAGCCGAGCAACACATCTCCGAGGCGATCCAGTACCGGAGCCTGGATCGAAAGACGGGGTAGCCTCAATCTATTACAACCTTATGAGGGGATGATTTAACTAAGGGGTGGATGAGAGTAAAGTTCGCTCCTTTAGCGGTTAGTTTAGCTGAAAAGTTCAATATCATGTTACAAAAGCCAAGTAAGTATGCATGTATGCTTCGATCAAGGAGACGATACCGTGGGGACTACAGCGAAAAAAACGGGTAACGGTTATACGTACAGCGACTATGTGAATTGGCCCGAAGAAGAGCGGTGGGAAATAATTGCGGGAGACGCATATCTGATGACTCCTGCCCCGTCGATTCGGCACCAGGAAATCGGCGGGTATCTTTTTCCTATATTTGCTCAATTTTTCAAGGAGAGGGGATGCAGGCCCTTTTATGTCCCTACCGACGTTGTCTTCGATGAGCAAAACATAGTTCAGCCCGATCTTCTGATTGTCTGCGACAAGTGCAAAATACCCGAAAAAAACATCCAAGGGGCGCCTGATCTGGTGGTGGGATCCTGTCTCCTTCGACGGCTCTAAAGGACAAGAGGGAGAAAATGGCCCTCTACGAGCGCTTCGGCGTGCGGGAGTACCTGATCGTTTATCCGGCGGAGGAGTTGGTCGAGCGTTTCGTTCTTGCCGATGGACGTTATGTCACATCGGAAGTGTTCGGGTGCGATGATACCCTTTCCCTTGCCATCTCCCCCGAACTGACCATCAACCTGTGGGAGGTATTCGACAAGCAGGTTCCAAGGCAGCATGAGAAGGGGCAAGGTTGATCCTGCCACCTGTACCTGGGGGGTGCGGGGGAAATGCAGGTTTGACGACTACACCTTCCTTGACAAAAACCAACTGAGTCACTATATTGCACACGCTCGCTGTAACTATTGTAGAGATAAAGAATTATACCTAGTAAAGTCACAAGGCTTCCTGTACCGGTCTGAGCACGCCAGATGTAATTTCACGAAGCGAGCAATATCCCAACGAAAGGTTTTAAGGCTCTCAAACAAATGCGTTCTTTTCTTCGAAAGTTTCTACCCTTCTTCGTCGCTGCCGGTGTCTTCAGTTTTTTCATGAACATGCTCCTCTTGACCCCCTCCCTCTACATGCTGCAGGTCTACGACCGCGTGCTGGGCAGCCGCAGCGAGGAGACCCTCTGGTTCCTGACGCTGATGCTTGTCAGCGCCCTGTTCGTCATGGGCACCATGGAGCTGGTTCGCTCGCGCCTGCTGGTACGGGCCAACAACGCCATAGACGCCGAGCTGGCCCCCTACCTTTTGAGAAAGATGGCCGAGGGCGCCACCTCCCCGGAAGGGAACCGGTACTCCTACGGCATTAAAGATCTGGCCTCCCTGAAGGGCTTTTTGACAGGGCCGGGCATGCTGGCGTTGTTCGACGCGCCCTGGATGCCTATCGCCATGGTTATCCTCTGGTACATGAATTATTACCTTTTCCTGGTGGCGCTGGTCGGCGCCGTTTTGATGATCGTGCTGACCGTTACCAACGAGCTTCTTACCCGCAAGCCGCTTCAGGAGGCCAACGGCGCCAGCCGGGTGGCCGGGCGCCATGTCGAGATCGCCCTGCGCAACGCCGAGGTGGTCAACGCCATGGGGATGCTCAAGGGGGTCACGAGCCGCTGGGCCGGACTGAACAACCAGATGATCGCTCTGCAATCCACCGCCAGCCAGCGGGCCGGTACGGTTTCCGGCATGACCAAGTTCGTCAGGCAGACGATCCAGTCCATCGGCCTGGGAGTGGGTGCTTACGTCGTCCTGCAGGATCCCACCTTCACCCCGGGCATGATGATCGCCGGCACCATCGTGCTCGGCAAGGCCCTGGGTCCCATAGAGCAACTGATAGCCGGATGGAAGGGCTTTCTGGAGGCGCGCATCGCCTACGCCCGCCTGGACGATTATCTGAAACTCCAGCGTCTGGAGATGGAGCCGATGGAACTGCCGCCTCCCACCGGGCAGATTTCACTGGAAAAGGTGACCTTCGGCATCCGCGCCACCAACAAGGTGATCCTGAAGGAGTTGACCCTGTCCCTGAAGGCCGGCGAATCGTTGGGTATCATCGGCCCCAGCGCCGCCGGGAAATCGACGCTGGCCCGCGTTCTGGTCGGAGTCTGGAGGCCGGTTTCCGGAAACGTACGCCTGGACGGCGCCGACATGGCTTCCTGGCCTTCGGAGCGGCTTGGCCCGTACATCGGCTACCTGCCGCAGGATATCGAGCTCTTCGCGGGAAGCATCGCCGACAACATCGCCCGTCTCGAAGAACCGGACTCCGACAAGGTCATCAAGGCTGCACGACTGGCGGGGCTGCATGACCTCATCCTGAAAATGCCAAAAGGGTACGATACCTACATAGGGGACAACAGCGAGGTGCTCTCCGGCGGCCAGCGCCAGCGTATAGGTCTGGCGCGCGCGCTTTACGGAGACCCCAAGCTTCTGGTGCTCGACGAGCCGAACGCCAGCCTGGACAGCGAAGGTGAGACGGCCCTGCTGCAGGCGATCGGCCACCTCAAAAAGATGGGGGCTACCGTGGTGTTGATCACACACAAAATGAGCCTCCTCTCCAGCGTGGAGAAGCTGATGATAATGCAGGACGGGGTATTGGCGGCATTCGGACCGAGGGATGATGTGTTGCAGGCCTTGCAGCAGCAGAAGCAGCAACTGATGCAGCAGCAATTGCTGCAACAGCAATCCGGACAGTCCGTTGCAATCAATAAAGAGCAGGGGGCCGCAACGGTCAAGGAGGTGGCCTGTGGCTAAGGTCCAGCAAAATGCCCTGGTGCCCGCCTCGCCCAAGCGTGACACCCGTTTTTCCCCCACCCCGATAATCATGGTCGGCGCGGCCATACTCTTGGCATTCTTCGGCGCTCTCGCAGTGTGGGGCTACCTGGCGCCTCTGGGCGCCGCAGTGTACGCCCAGGGCGAGGTGGTGTTCCAGAACAAGCGCCAGGCCGTGCAGCATCAGGAGGGTGGCGTCGTCACCCAGATCCTGGTCAAGGACGGCGACACCGTCAAGGCCGGCCAGGCTCTCATCGTGCTTGAGGACGATCAGCTCAAGCCGATAGTGGATCTGTATGACGGCCAGGCCGTTTCGGAATCAGCCGGCATCCTCCGGCTTGAGGCCGAGAAGAACGATCTCGACAAGGTTGTCTTCCCCAGGGGGACTCCGGCACACATAGCGGACACCGAGACCAAGCTGTTCGAGGCCAAGCGCGCCGCGTACCTGAAGCAGATCGACATGGTGAAAAGCCAGATCGAACAGTCCCGTGAGATGATCAAGGGGGCTAAGGAGCAGCTCGTCTCCAAGCAGAAGGAAATCGACTCGCTGAAGGAACAGTTGGAGGCCAATCAGACCCTGCAAAAAGAGGGTTATGTCACGAAGACCGTTGTCCTGGATCTGCAAAGGGCCCTGGCGGAGAAAAACGGCCAGCGCGAACAGCTGACAGCCGGCGTCGCCTCAAGCCTTGAACGCCAGGACGAGCTTGAGCATAGGATATTGTCCATAAAGGCCGAACGGGTGCAGCAAGCCGCCAACGAGATAAAGCTGTCCGCCATGAAGCGGATCGAGCTTGAGGAGCGTGTGCGCCCCTCCCGCGCCCTGATGGAGCGCGGCGTGATCCGGGCGCCGGTCGCCGGCAAGGTGGTCGGGCTGAAGGTCACCACCATCGGAGGCGTCGTGACCCCGAGGGAGACGCTGATGGAGATCGCTCCGGAGTCCGATAACCTGATCATAGAGGGTAAGGTGGCTGTAGGCGACATCAGCGACGTCAAGCTCGGCCAGGATGCCGAAGTCACCCTGACCGCCTTCAAGAGCAGCACCACCCCGCCGGTAAAGGCCAAGGTGACCTACATCTCGGACGACCGTCTCACGACGCAGACCTATCAGGGAGAGATGCCCTACTTCGCTGCCCATCTAGAGCTTGACCCCGCATCGCTAAAGATGCTGGATGGACTTCAGCTTGTGCCGGGGATGCAGGCGCAGGTCTCCATCGCCACCATGCCCCGCACGGCCTTCGACTATTTCATCGGACCGCTGCGCGAGCGGATGAAGAAGGCGTACCATGCGAAATAGCATCAGGTTAATCGGCATCTCCGCGGTGATCCTCGCCATCGGTTCCTTCTCCTTTCCCGCCCGGGCCGAGGAGCGCGATATATTGGAACTGTACCGGCTGGCCAAAGGCAAGGATCCCACTGTCAGCCGAGCCGAGGCGCGCCTGGAAAGCGGCAAGGCGGATAAGGACATTGCCTGGGCCGCGATGCTGCCGCGGGTCAGCGCCAACGCTTCAGTCCGACAGATGTGGCACGAAGTGCTTTATTATGAACCTAACCCGGTTGAAGGGGAGTATACGGGCTACAGCTACGGGATCGGAGCGGCGGCCCCGCTTTTCAACCTGGGCTCCTACTATCAGCTTTCTGTAGCCGACGCCGGTATCGACAGTGCCGAGGCGGCCATCCATTCGGTGCGGCAGGACCTGATGGTCCGTCTCCTTGAGGCGTACGTGCAGTTTTTGAAGGCAAGGGCGGATGAGCAACTCTACAGAGACGAACTCGGCAGGGTAGGGAGAGTCCTGGAGCAGGCGGAGGCGTTTCTCAAGGAAGGCACCGGAGACATCATCGCCGTTTATGAGGCCAAGGCGCGTGTGGATGCCGCGGCGGCCGATCTGGTCAAAACCGAAGGGCAGCTTCGGATGGCGCAGCAGAATCTTACCATCCTGAGCGGTGTGGACGTCGACTCGGTCAAGGACATAGCGGTTCATAAGTCACAGGGGCCCGATCCCGCCGACGTCGAGTGGTGGATCGAAACCATGAAGCAGCGCAACCCCGACCTGCTCAGGGCGAAACTGGACCTGTCGCAGGCCGAGAAGTCGACCAAGGCCGCCGCTGCCGCGCACTACCCCACCGCCGACGGCAACGGAGGCTACACGGTTGACAAGGGGAGCACCTTCCTTCCCAAAGTAGAAACGAGGCAGTGGTACGCCGGGGTCCGCATCAACATACCTATATATTCAGGCGGCGATACCAGCGCCCGGACACGTCGCGCGCTGGCAAGCGAGTCCGAGCGTCGCGCCATGAGCGATGACGTTCAGGAAAAGGCGATCAGGCGGCTGAAGGAGGCCTACCTCATCCTGCAATACAACGAGAGCCTGGTGGCTGCCTATCAGCGCAAACACGAATCGGCGGCGCTGCAATTGAAAGCCGTAAAAAAAGGGCGCGAGATAGGAACGAGAACCGCCATAGACCTGCTCAACTCAGAGCAGGGTTATGCCGTCAGCAAGAGGGACCTGTCATCCGCCCTCTATGACAACCTGCTGCGCCATTTTCAATTGAAAGCCGCCGCAGGCATTCTTGACGAGGACGATCTGGCGGAACTCGCCCCGCCCACTCCCCCCGCTTCCAGCTAGCAACCTCGCAGAAAACCAGCCGGTCTTCTCGGGTACCCGATACTACATACAAATAAAACCGTCTCCCCCATTCCTTCAGTAAGAAGGGGGAGACGGTCTCCTGGGCACTAGCATAGAGCCGCTATTCTCTCAGTGGACACGCGCCAAAGCCTCAGCAAGCCCTAGCAGTTCTCCATCCCCAGTCCGCATCCTCAATACTCAGTCTGCAGTCCTCAGTCCTCAGTCCTCAGTCCTCAGTCCTCAGTCCTCAGTCCTCAGTCGTCAGTCGTCAGTCGTCAGTCGTCAGTCGTCAGTCGTCAGTCGTCAGTCGTCAGTCGTCAGTCGTCAGTCGTCAATCGTATCGTTAATCGTCAATTGTCAATCGTCAATCGCCTCGCCAATCGTCAATCGGTTTTTTTTAGCGTCAATAAGCATTCCTTCAAAAAAAAAAATTCCGAAGATGTTAATCGTCAACCATCAATCGTCAATCGTCAATTATCAATTGTCAATTGTTCTTATAACTGTCTGTTTATTCACAAGAAGAAGTAGATGGTCTCCTGTGCGAGGGTTTTTCGCTGCAATGTCCTCATTGGTGCAATCAAAGAAATTCCGTTATTTTTTTGCCTTGATTGAGCCAGTTTTGGAGGTTATTCATCGCCAATCCTCAATTGGTAATTGTCAATAGCCACCCGACATTAATTATTTCTGCCCTTCAAATATCCATAAATGGAAGCGTGTAAAACGAATTTAACCTCAGTAATGTCATTAACGAAGTGGTTCCTTTCACGTTACCGTAACTTGTCGAAAATGCTAACCAAGCTCCTATGGCGGGTCTGCTGGCATCCCACTGAAGGGGATAAAATTAAACTAGCGCTGCCTGCACCTCGATTTTGATTAGCCGCTGCCAAATATGACTCTTGACAACGTACAGCTTTAGTGTATTTTAGTCACCTGACTATAATGGTAAGGAGGGGATAGCTGTATCCATTAAAAACCAAACGATGATTTTGATTGAGGATTTCCTAACTAAGCGGGTAAAGATTGCTAATGATTAAGTCAAAAAGGGAGGAGTGTGGAATGGGGAATCAATTGAAGATGTTGGGTGTAACAGGTTTATTCGCAGGCATTCTGATGGTTAGCGGTTGCGGGGGCGGTGGCAGCGATCCGGCGCCCGTCAACCCTGAGCTTCAGACCGTCGTTGTGGCAACATCCAGCCCGACTGCACAGCCGTTTGATGCAGCCACAAAGCAGAACACGTTTGAAATCAGTGTCACCTCGGATTACAGCTACAGCGTGGTCGGCTTTGCAGCCGGCGACAAACTGGTTTTCCCGGCCGGTACCGCGATCCATCTTCAGAACACCAATGGCGCGGATCGCCTTATCGACGAGATAACCGGAACATTGGACGGCAAGGCAGTAACCGTGTACCTGACAGGAATAGCTGCTGCTTCCGACGGAAACATCTTCGGCGTCGATAGCTTCAATACAGTGTTTGGTGCTGGGTCCTTGGTCGCGAAATAAATCATTTGGCAGGTAAAGTAGAAAGCGGCGAAATTCAGTATATCCAAATTATTAAAACAAATGGGAGATTACACATGGCAAGAGTATTTCTAGATGCAAATGAATCTAACAGCTTCAATGGCAATGTTGAAGTCTACGGTAACTCCGGAATCGAAGGGGTTCTCGTCAGGGGCGCCGGAAATAAGGTGCAGTCCACTGTAGAGCGCGTCGAGTTCACAGGCGCTCTTAATACCTACACCTTCGGCATCACCGGCAACGTAGTTACGGTTAAATCCGGCTCGACCGTTGTGGCAACCATCACTGTACCGGATACCGCAAACGGCCAGACCCTGGTATTTGCTGACGGTTCCGCTGCACTGAAAATCACCGGCCTGAACGCCGCTACCCTGGGCGGCGCTGCCGTGCCGACAACGGCTGCCGCTGTCGCCGCAAACCTCAACTCGGGCGACACGTCCGTCATCGAAGGTCCGGGAAACATGTTCACCCTGACCGAAAGCGTGAAGCCCGGCGAAGCTGCTGTTGCGCCGGTCACGGCGGTTTACTGGGGTTACAACCCCAACGGCGTGGTTGACGGCGACGTCATCCCCGGGGACGAAGAGACCACCACAGACGGCGGCATTCCCGTAGCCGAGCTGCTGAGCTTCGTGACCGGCATCACCGGTCTTGACCTTGCCGAGTTGGGCCTGGTTGACGACGACGGCGTCGGCCCGTTCGACAACGTGACCAACCTCACGCTGAGCAACGTCACAGGCGACATGGATGACCAGTCGCTTCTGACCATCTCCTTCGCGGACGGCACCAGCAAAAACGCCGAAGTAGAGTTGGGCGACCAGTACCTGACCTTCCTGAACAACCTGCTTTTCGATAGCGAAGGCAACTCCCGTCTGTTCGAGAAAATCATCATCGACGGCGAGGAGGCAACTGACGACACGCTGCGTCCGATCATCCTCACCACCAATCAGAACAACGGCGGCACCGAGGAGTCCGGCTTCACCACGGCGGGCGACGACCTGATCGTGGCAGGCCGCCTCGAACTGCTGCACGGCGCCTATATCGACGGCGGCGCAGGCTACAACACGCTGGAGATCGACGCCAAGGGTACCTACGCTCAGCCGAAGAACGCGATGAACATCCAGGAAATCCGCGTTCAGAACCTGCCCAATGCCTACACCATCGCCGATGGCGACGGATACCTGGAGAACTCCAACTACCCGCAGCTGGGTGATGGCCACAACCTGGACAGCATCATCGACCTGAGCCGCGCGATCGACATCGAGAAGCTGGTCGTTAACGAAGGCTACGCAACCACCGAGGAACTTGGCGACCTGACCATCGTCGGCATCCGCAACGGCGCGACCACCCGTCTCGAAGGCGGCTTCGTGCAGGACGTGACCCTGCAGTACGGCCAGGGCCTCACCGGCACGCTCAACCTCGAGCTGGCGATAGGCGATGTGACCGGCGACATCAAGCTGCTCCAAAACGCAGCGGTACTCAACATCGATTCCCAGGGCGTTGAAAACCACATGCATGACTTCTTTGCAGGTGGCAGCGTCAGCCGCATGATCGTAACCGGTACCGGCGCTTTCGGTGTCGATGAAGATCTGGCCGACAGCTTCAACGCAGGACGCCCCGCCATAATCGACGCCAGCGCTAATACCGGCGGTCTCGACGTCACTTTGAACGGTCACTACAACGTCACCGTCAAAGGCACTGTGAACAACGACGAAATCACCGCCACTGACAGCGACGAAGTCACCGTCATCGCAGGAAACGGCAAGAACGTGATCAACGTTGATGGCAGCGACATCGCCAACATCAGCTCCGGCACGGGCGACGACAACATTTCCGCACAGAACGTCGAGGACGTGACGATCGTTGCTGGAGACGGCAAGAACCTCATCAACGCCGACGGCAGCGAAATCGTGGACATCACGACCGGCGCAGGCAACGACAATATTTCCGCACAGGATGCCGATAAAGTCACCATCAGCGCCGGCGACGGCAACAACGTCATCAACGCCGACAACAGCGATATCGTGGACATCACAACCGGTGCAGGCAATGACACCATCACTGCAATCTATGCAGACACCGTCTCTGTCGCGGCAGGCAACGGCGCCAACATCATCACCGTCAGGGCCAACGATATCAGCGTTACCACAGGCACAGGCAACGACCGCGTAACCGTCTCCGGTCTGAATTTCGTGTTCGACAACGGCGACGACGAAGGTGTCGACGGTGCCGGCGCAAACAACGGCTGGAACGACGACAACTACGGCGTCAACCCGCACTTCACCGACAACCTGGCACCGGGCGCGTTGCTGACACTCGATCTGGGCGCCGGCGTCAACACCGTCAACCTCGGTCTTGATGTGGATGATGATACCGATTACGGCGTCACTGCCCTGGCAGGCTCTGTAATCACCGGTTCCGGCATCAAACTGTTCGTGGAAAACCACAGCGACCTGACCGAAGCCGACCTGAGCGGCGCCACCATCACCTCGGTGGTCCTGAAGCAGGAACTGCGCATCACCGCTGATCAGTTCTCCGACATCGGGGCAGCCGCATTCAGCGTCCTGCGCGACGAAGAAGGCGCAACCGAGGACCTCTACATTGTCGTCAGCCAGGATGCAACGCTGAGCGACATGGTCAACCTGGGCCAGTTGAACACCAATGTGCGTCTTCACTTCGAACTGAAGAACGGCGCCGAACTGACCCTGAGCGCTCAGGAACTCCACACCTACGTGGCATGGCACGGCATCGTCAGCGACGACGGGCTGAACGGCAGCGTTGTCATCACCGACGCCGGGTTGAACTACGATGCGTTCGATACCGATGATAACTACAAGGTGATCGATGGCGGCACCTTGACCGGAGACTTCGCCGACAGCGATGACGTCACCATCATCCGCACCGTAGACGGTTGGGAGCGCCCGACACCGACCGACTCCACCGATACCCTGACCGTCGACTCAGACGTCACAGCGGTAGTCGAAACCGCCATCATCAGCGAAGTCGCCACCTTGAAGGTTATCGGCGCTGCCGACGTCTCCTTCGAAAACGCCGTCGACCTTGGTCGCGATGCTGATGCAGCTACTCTGGCTGACGGCCGTAAGGGTGATTTGGACGCCCCTGAAAGCGACCTCTTCACCTTCGACTTCACCGGCCTGACCGGCGACCTCAACGACCTGACCATCGCCAACTTCCAGGACGTCAAGCAAATCAAGGGTAACGTCATCGCCGGCCGCGAAGTCCGCATCGACGTCGAATTGACTGACGGCAGCACCGTCGGCGCCGCAGGCAACGCAAACGGCCTCAAGTCCACCGGTGTCCAGACCTATGTCGTCACCGCCATCGGCGATGACAGCGTGGGCGAAGATGCGGCAGCCAGCGAAGCTGACTTCTACGTCTGCGACCTGACCAAGGACGTGACCACCCTCGGTCTGCGCGGCAATTACAACGACACCATCAACTTCCTGCAGGTTAACTGGGGCACCAACTTCCTTCTGGAAGGCGGCGGCACCGCGAAGGCTGACGGCAACCCGAGCTTCGCCAACATCGGCTCGCTGTACGCCGAATACTTCTGGGGCGTTCAAGAGCCTCACGCCGACGCAGTCGTCGACATCGTCAACCTTGACGGCGCGCCGATCCGTCCGCTCTACGTTGCAGGCATCGAGATCGACAACGCAGACTCGATCACCGTGAACGTTGCAGGCGAGAGCGACCTGACCATCGCATCCATCAGCGGCAACTCGGTTGACGACCTGACCTTCGTCGCAGCAGGCAGCGTAACGGTCCTTGACCTCGAAAATGCAGTGCTTGACACCCTCGACGCCTCTGGTGTTGCAGGAACATTCACCATCGACATCAGCGATGGCGCCATTGTTGATCTGTCCGGTACAGTCGTCACCGGCCTTGATGCAATCGTGTTCTCGGGTGCCGGCGATCTGACCTTGACCACGGTGCAGTTGCTGGATGCAAACATCTCCTCCACCAACGCAGGTAACGGCTCGCTGTCCGTCACCGAGTACGCCGGCGAAGCTATCGATTTCACAGCAATCGATGTCGCTGCCGTCGAAACAGTCACTTTCTCCGACAGCGCCGCCAGCCCGATCGTGGTTGACTCCGCAACAGTGTTCGGCAATTTCGACATCGCGGTTCAGGAACTCGTCATCGTCGCAGAAGACAGCGACACCACCGTAGAGATGACAGCCGCGCAGTTCAACCAGCTTGACGGCAGCGGCACGGTCACTACCGTGATCGATTCCTCAGCCGCCACTGGCGAAGACTTCGAAGCAACCTTGGTCATCGGCGGCCTCGTCGAGGATGAAGTGCTTGTACTTAACAATGTCGATGCTGACGTAGTTGTCCGCGTTGATGGAGTTGTCGCAACTGACGAAATGTCCATCACCGGCGGCGCCTACACCCTGGAAGTCGCAGGCGGCGTGAACGACCTGACTGAAGCTGATCTGGGCTCTATCACCGCTGTTAATTTCACCGCTGACGCCACTTTGACCCTGACAGCTGCTCAGGTCCTGGCGATCGACGTTGACGACTTCAGTGCGGCTGCCGGCGTGACTGTCACGCTGAACATCACCGACCTGAGCACCCAGGAGCTCGATCTTGATGAGATCGCGGCTGCCGGAATCAACATCGGCACCATCACCATTCTGGATACCGACGCAGTTGTAGTACTCGACGGCGACACCACCCTTGGAGACGCCGATTCCATCGTCGTTGAAGAAGACACCACCGTTCAACTGACCGCAGAGCAGTTCGAGGGACTGGACGGAACCGGCACCATCACCGGCGCAGGCACTGTCAACATCACGGACCTCACCAACGACGAAGACACCCTCGACGTTTCCGGCGTTACCGCTGAGCATGGGACCATTACGCTTGGCGAGGCAACGGTAACCCTCGACGCGCTCGCAGCCCTGGGCGATTTCGCGATCCAGTTGGCCGCAGGCCAGATGATCCAGTTCGCAACCGCTGAGCAGGCAAACGGCGCAACCGTTAATGAAGTCGTCAACGGCACCACCACCGCCATCGCCTGGCTGTTCGACAACCTCGGCACCCTGACCGAGATCGACACCACTGGCTACGAGAGCCAGATCAACACCCTGTACATTCTCCAGGAACTGGTCGACGGCCAGAACGAGGAGAGCCTCTGGAACACGCTGCCTTCCACAATTCACGTTGAGAAAACCAACCTTGGCGACATCCCGGATGTACTGATCGGCTTCGACCGCGTCAACACCTTCCAGGCGCTGAGCGTAATTGCAGGCGTGAGCTACGACGACCAGGCCGAGTTCCAGACCATCGAGAACCTGACCATCAACCTGGAAGGCAACACCAACATTGGCAACGTCACCATCGGCGACACCAATGGCGAAGGCAATTTCCAGTCCCTCACCATCAACTCCTACGAAGACCGCAGCACCCTCGGGGACGACGATAGCGGCTTCGACTTCCAGCCCAACAAGGTCGGCAACATCGGCCTTAACGCAGGCACCAGCGATGCGCTGGTCAATGTGACCCTGAATACCTATGATGATGTCGACAACGTCATCGGAACACTTGACGACGCAGACGGATTCCTGGATGTGGTCAACGTCACCACTGCAGAAGCCGAGCGTGACGGCCTGGCGCTTGAGGTCGGCACCATCACTTTCGCAGCTACCGATGCTACCCCGGCAACACTGACCCTGACCGGCGCAGAAGACATCACCATCGCCGGCGTGGACATCAGCGACGCCGAGGTGAATCTGCTCACAATCGATGCCTCTGCTCATACAGGCGAGCTTGAGATCGGCTCCATCGGTCCTGTCGACGGCATCAACGACTTCGACTACATCTATGTGGTTGATGGTTTCACCGCTGAGGCAGGCGAGTTGGCCGTCGCCGGCGATAACCTCCTCGTTGTAGCAGGCGGCGACAACGACCTGACCGAAGCGAACACCGCTGACCTCGATCAGGTTCATTTCACGCAGGATGGCACGCTCACCCTCACAGCTGCTCAGATCATCGCAATCGGCGAAGGTAACTTCAGCATCGCCGCCGGCGTGACCGTCACACTGAACGTGACCGAACTGGGCAACGCCGCGATCGACCTTGGCGAGATCCAGGATGCCGGCATCAACATCGGCGAGGTATTCACAGTAGTTGATGATGGCGGCCAGGTTAACACCGTGCTCAACGCCGGCACCACCCTGGGTGATGCTGATCAACTGACCATTCTGATGAACGACGAAGACAACACCTTGACCCTTACCGCCGAGCAGTACCAGCAGATCAATGGCGGAAACATCGTCGAGTCCGATTCGGATCTCACCAGCGACAACAACGCCGATGTGACCATCACGGACCTCATCGACATCACCAATGAAGTCGGCGGGTTCGACGTTGCCGACATCGACCTGAGCACCGTTCTGGCCACAGGCGACCTGAAACTTCAACTGGCAGATGCCGGCGACGCAGCCGACATCACCTTTACACTCGCCTCTGACCTGGGTGAGTTCGCAGTGGTACTCGACAGCCAGGGTCTGGCAGCTAACGACCTTCTGGGCCAGACGGTACGTTTCGCCAACGCAGCACAGGCCGAGCGCGACATCGAAGTCGAGAATGACGGCGGCGTAGCCGACAACGGCACCAACGTTGTCTGGAATTTCACCACCATCACCGGCACCGAGACCGCAGGGAAAGTCGACACCTCCGGCTACGATGCAGAACTGGGCCGCGTCTGGATGACCGAGGAACTGGTGGATGACGCCAACGTAGAGGAACTCTTCACCTCGCTTGCCGAAGAGATCATCATCCGCGTGGTCAACTCCGACGACCTGACGGCTGTGCTGCCGGCAACCAGCGGCTTTGACCGCGTACTCGAGATCGAGTCCTTCACCACCCTGGGTAGCCTGTCCTTCAACGACATCGACCAGGCCGGCGAAGCGTTCGACTTCGTGGAAAACCTGACCATCAGCCTCGGCGGCAACGTGGTGATGGAAGGCATCACCGTCAGCAACGTGCTGGCTGCGCCGATTTCCAACAACGACGAGTTCGATACACTGACCATCAACTCCTTCCTTGCATCGTTTGGATCTGGTGCGGAATACCTGTTGCCCGAAGGCTACGACTACGGCAACGCTCCCGGCGAGATCCCTTACCCGACCGCAACCAACCAGGTCGGTGACATCCAGAGCGGCATCGCAACCTTCGACCTGCTCAACGTCGTTATCAATACCGATAACCCCACTGCGGGCACAAACGACCTCACCGCCGGAACAGTGACCTTCAATGAAGATGGTGACGACGTCAACGGCGATGCAAACGTCGGTGGTACCGCAGCAACCTTCACGGTCAACGGCGACGGCGACGTGACGCTCAAGTCTCTGGATACCAGCGACGTGGACATCTCTTCCCTGAATGTAACAACCACCGGTACTGGCGACCTGACGATCACCGGCGGATCCCCTGCCATTGACGGCGGCGATTCAGCCGGCAACACCGAGACACTGAACATCACCAACGGTGGCGGCGAAATTACCTTCGGAAGCGCCAAGGCAGCACCGGCGACCGGCGATTGGGCTGGCGTGTACGGTGAGGAACTGAGCCTGATCAACCTGACCGGCACCGGCATCATCAACCTCGGCACCATCGCAGATGTCGACAATGTCGACTTCGAGATCAGCGGGGGCTTCACAGGCGACGTCACCCTGACCTTGGGCGAAGCCGACGCCAACGGCCTCAAGGCACCGGAACTCGCAGCAAACGGTACCTGGACCTTCGATTTCGCAGCAGCCAACTCCGCTGAAATGACCATAACCGAAGACGTTGTGTTCAACGCAGGCGCAAGGCTGGAAATCAACAGTGCAACCGTGATCCTGGAAGGCGATGTCGATCTGTCCATCCTGGTCGACGATATCCTTACCGGCGCAGTTGAAGGTCTCGTCCTGAACAACGTCACCTTCGACGTACCCGCAGGCCAGTCGCTGACACTGACCGCCGCACAGGCCGATGGCCTGATCATCACAGGCGCCGGCACAGTCGAGATTCTGAACCTGGAAGCAACACCGAATGCTAACCTCTCCGGCATCTTCACTACCGATGGTGACACCGGTACCGTCAACGCAGCACTCAGCACTGCTGACGACAGCGATGTTGACCTTCTCGCCGAGAACATCGTTCTCACCAGCAATCTGGGTATCGCAAACGTGACCATCACCGGTACGGGTACCGTTGATGCCACCGGCGCGACCATCCAGAACGTGGACCGTAACGATCCGGCCACTGTCACTACCGCCGATGACGCGACGCCGTCCTTCGTAGTCGGCGCCGGCGCTACCCTGACGCTTGGGGCAGACCAGGTGGGTGACGCAACCGGTGCGGTTGCCACATCGTGGAACATCCTGGTCAGCGGAGCGGGTGCGGTTGCCGTTACCGATCTCGCTGCCAACGCAGATGCAGACCTCTCCGGTCTGACTGCGACCACGGTCACCGCAGTAACCAACACCGTCGTCTTCACAGGTGATCTCGGTACCGCAGTTGTTACGGTCAACAATGGTCAGACCCTGACAGCCGCAGCTACCATACTCGACGGGCTCGATATCCTCAGCGACGGTGCAGATCCTGACGTCGCAGGTGTTACCGTTACCGGCGATGCAACCGGTGCAGACCTCAGCGGTCTGGCAGTCGAGACCATCACCATTGACCCGGCAGCAATAGTCGAGGGCACCACGTTCCCGACGCTGACGGACGAGCAGACCCTGACCCTTACCTCCGTGCAGGCCGACGGCGAGACCATCAACGGCGCCACCGGCGGCACTGAGGGCACGGTAGAGGTGAACATAGACGACACCGAAGATGCGGATGTCGATTCCGATGTTGATGCATTCAACCTCAGCCTCATCGCTGCAGGCACAATGACAGCAACAATTAACGATACGGTCGACGGTGTTGTCGTATTCGACGCAGCCGTTGATTTCGGTGCCTTTGACATCGTCATCACAGCAGGCAACGATGTGACAATGACCGGGGCGCAAGCTAACGGCCTCACCGTCACCGAGACGGGTGTGGCAACCTTGACCCTAACCGGCCTTACTTCCGGTGTGGATCTGACCGGAATCGCAGTGACAAATGTCGAGGCCATTGTGGCCAGCGGCGCCGTTGACCTTTCCGCGGTCACCGGGCTCACCGCCATCGATGTCGAGGCAGGCGCCAACGCGGACCTGACTCTGGGTGCAGAGCAGTTCTCCAAGCTCAATGCAGGCGACAATGTCTTTGCTGACGATCTTGCTGAGCTGAACAGCCTGACAGTAGACGTATCCTACACCATCGGTGCTACCACCTTCGCCGTCGACTTGACGGTGGAAGATGCAGTCAACCCAGCTACCTGGACCGTTTCCGGCGATGCAGCCGGCTTCGTACAGGCACAGGCCGACGACACCGCAGACGGTGACTGGTTCACCACCAACGTCCTCGACGCAGCCGAATCAATCACCCACACCGACCTTGGCAGCCTCGTGTCTGCCAGCTCCGGTGCGATTGGTTTCAGCGGTGTTGTAGACTCCTTCGTCTTCGACGGTACTTTGACCGCCGGGTATGCCACAGCCGTTACCAACTTTGACGGTTTCGGCTCCGACGGGGACAAAATCGACCTGTCCTTCTTCAACGACAGCGACAACTCCGCAACAACTGTTGCAGGCGCTCTGACCACCACAGCCAACGAAGTTTACTTCCTGACCGGTGCCGCAGCAGGCGCTGCGGATTCTCTGGCCGCAGCAACCGCAGCATTGAACGCTGCTGCAGCCTGGACCGAGACTGCCGACCTCGCCAACACTACTGCATACATCGTCATCTCCGACGATAACTCCACATCGATCTTCAAGTTCGTTGATATCGATGGGTCGGTAGACGAAGTGGCAGCAGCAGAACTCACAGCGATCGGCACCGTTGATGCGGCACTGGTGCTGACTGACCTTATTGCCTAATCAGAACCATGAAGGGTGGGCACGGAAATCGTGCCCACCTTGGGCACTAAGCGCGACACAATCAGCCCCGTACCTCTTATGAGGTGCGGGGTTTTTTTTGAAGCAATATCTAGAGGGATGCCACTTGCTTCCAAGCCGACCTTGATATGCTTGAATAACCAAAAAACATGAAGAAGTTGTACACGGCAACCCCGGTGTGTTATCTTTCGCATCAGAAATGCCGACTCAATAAGTATCGAAGGAGATAACCGTGCCAGATAAGGAAACGACGAACAACGGATTGACGCCGGCCAACGCCGGCAAACTGATCATCGACGGCGCAGAATACGCTCCGGAACAACTCAGTGAAGAAGCGCGCAACCAGATCACCAACCTGCGAGCCACCGATATTGAGATTGCCCGCATCAAGCAGCAGCTTGCCATCACCCAGACGGCGCGCGCGGCCTATGCCGCCGCCCTGAAAAAGGCGCTGCCCACAGTCCCGGGCACTGCGCCGCTGCACTGAAACAGGCAAGACATTGAGCCGTTACATTAGGGTGGACAAGATCATCCTTGCCACCTGCTCAAGCGCAAGTCAACTGGCCGTCTCCGGGAAACCGTGGGGCGGCTTTTTGTCTATGGGGGGGGTGCGGGGTCAGGCTCGCATTCCCGACGCACCTGGCAGGGCACCTGTTCCTCGAAATGTACCCGATGGGAGCAAGGTCTTGTGATTTCTTCGCAGGTGCCGGCCTTTTCTATTTGGATAGCATGTAGGTTGGGCAAAGCGAAGCGTGCCCAACAACCGCGGCGGGATACCCCTATGGCAAAGTCCCACTCAACAGGGCCTTCAGCTTCAACTTCCATTTTGAACCTGTTCCGGATCGCGGACCAAGATGCTTACAAAAGCCGGATCTGTTGGGCACGCTTCGCTTTGCCCAACCTACGATCCTATCTCTGTGGCACCTGGGCTAAAACCCGACCTTGCACCTCTTTGCATGGGTTGCGGGGCCGGGTTTGACAATCTCAGGCAAACTGCACAAGCACTCCCTCCCCCTTGATGGGCCGTCTCAGAAAACGGAATTTGAAGCACGCTAATATGGTTCCAAAGTGTGGACAGAGGCGACATGCCGTGTTAGCATCTGTCTCGGCATAGGCCAAAATCGCAGGAGGGGTCATGAGTGCAGTCGCAGAACGTCACATTAGGCTTTTCAGGAATGGCAGGAACCAGGCTCTACGCATCCCTCGGGAGTTCGAGTTGCCTGGCGATGAGGCAGTGATCCATAAAGAGGGGGACCGGCTGATTATCGAGCCAATGAAGAAGAAATCCCTCCTCAAGCTCCTCGAGACCTGGGAGCCGTTAAATGAAGAGTTCCCTGATGTTGACGAAGGCTTATTGCCTTTGGATGATGTGGAGCTCTGATGATGGATTCTCTTATCTACCTCCTCGACACCAACATCCTTTCTCACCTCATGAAAAATCCTCGCGGGCCGGTGATGCGCCGAATAGCGGCGCTTGGTGAGGAAGCGATCTGTACCAGCATTATTGTCGCTAGCGAGCTGCGCTATGGTGCCGATAAGAAAGGCTCTCCTAAGCTTGCCGCCAAGGTCGAGGAGATCCTCGAAAACATCGAGGTCCTGCCGTTCGACATAGACGCAGATCGTCACTATGGCAGCATCAGGAGCTATTTGGAAAACCGGGGTGAGCTGATTGGCCCAAATGACATGCTGATCGCCGCTCATGGTCGATCCCTTGGACTGATTCTCGTTACCGACAATACCCGAGAGTACGAGCGAGTCCCGGATCTCACCGTTGAAAACTGGCTCTTGCCTCCTCCTCCCACACTTTGATCCGTCACTTTTTTGTTCTGTGTGATTCAGGATGTAGTTGGGCAAAGCGAAGCGTGCCCAACAACCGCGGCGGGATACCCCTATGGCAAAGTCCCTCTAAACAGGGCCTTCAGATTCAACTTCCATTTTGAACCTGTTCCGGATCGCGGACCAAGATGCTTACAAAAGCCGAATCTGTTGGGCACGCTTCGCTTTGCCCAACCTACGATCTTATTCTTATCACTTCCCATAGGTGTTCCCGCCGTCCTAGGCCGCCTCCAGCCTCCAGTGGTCCCTCATTGCCTCACTGCCCCGGCAGTACCCTCAATGCACCGTAATGCAGATATCCTGGCACCGCGATCCCCTTTGGCACACTGCTGGAATCATGCCGCAGCTTTTTCGCGCTCGGCTTCCCACCCGACGCAAGCAAGCCAGATGTGACGCGGTACCGGTTTTTGCCCGCTGCGATAATAGGCAAGCATGCGGCGGCTGATACCCAGTCCTTTAGCAGCGGCGTCAAGGGAGAGCCCGTTTCGGTGCATCCAGTTCCAGATCCGCTCGTGTGAAATTTTACCGGCCTGTTCAAGCGCTTCGGCGCGCAGATTGTCACCGGAAAGATCAAGTTCTCCCTGCATCCAGGAGACCGCCATGCCCCATTCGTCGATGCCGGCTTCGGCGAACAGCGTCGCATCCTTCAATGGGAAAAGGGCGGCAGTCCTGTCGATGATCGCTGCGAGATCGACTGTCAGTGTCACGCCGTCGCCAAAGGTAATGCCAAGTCGGTACGGTTGCAATACCTCCAGTGATGCCAGACGAAAATGCTCTTTTTTACTCATGGGTTATACTCCTTAAATTTGTCCTTTAGCACCAAACGGTTGGCTTCAGCCCAAGAGAGCACTTCCTTGAGCTCCCTGCGCGGGATTCCGTAAGATAACAACTCCAGAGTTGCAATCTCCACCAACGCTTCACGGCCATCGTTGCTACGGACGTGAAAATGTGGCGGGTTGTGCTCACGCGGGTATATCAAAATAGCGCAGGTTGAAAATCGATATATGACGGGCATGTGAAAAGATTAGTGCAACCACTGCACCGTGTCAAATGAAAAGCATGAGCGAAGGGGCGGCAGTGCCGATGTGATGTAGTCAAGGCTGTCCCAACCTCACTGCCATTAAGCTAAGGCAAGTCGCACAAACTCCTCTCAAACTGTTTCCGCCCCCTGAGGGGTAGGGATAGGGAGGTGGAACTACTTAGGTTCTTCGTGGAAGCCGAAAATCTTCCCCCCTCCCAACCTCCCCCCTTTGGGGGGAGGAGTATGTGGTTAAAAGCAGGGTAAAGTTCTTATACTTAATGATTGATAGTGCGTTCCAGCCTGCGCCCTACGGGCTTGTCTGCCGATGATCCCTCCTTTTATGGAAACCGACCATGACCCCTTCCCAAAGCGATGCAACCATCTCGATTTTCATGTGCGGCGATGTCATGACCGGCCGCGGCATCGACCAAATCCTTCCTCACCCGGTTGCCCCCGGCATTTACCAGGTGTCGTGACAGCATGTAGGTTGGGCAAAGCGGAGCGTGCCCAACAACAACCGCGGGATACCCCTATGGCAAAGTATCAGGGGGACGCCCCTGCGAACGAACCTGTTCCGGATTGCGGACCAAGATGTTTACCAAAGCCGAATCTGTTGGGCACGCTTCGCTTTGCCCAACCTACGATCCTACCTCTGTGGCACCTGGGCTAAATCCCCCCCGCCCGAAGTGAAAGCCTCAAATTAGATTGGCGTTAATATTGACAAAATCTTGAATCTAGTGCCGGTTAATTGACCAAAAAACTTAACATCAACAACCATTTGACTTTAGATGAGATTGACGTTAACATCGACATACCATGCCAATGCTACCACACCTAATGACCCCCTTCATGCCTACGGGCAATGGCCATCTCGAAGACCTCGCCCGAGATGTTCTTTCCCGATCCGCCAAGCTGAGCGGTATGCTCGCACCTAAGAGCCAGGTCGGCATCGTCGAACTGATCCGCCTGATCAACAGCTATTACTCGAACCTGATCGAGGGCCGCAACACGCACCCTGCCGAGATCGAGCGGGCCATGCGCTCTGACTACTCTGCTGATCCTGCGAAACGAAACCTCCAGTTGGAAAGCCTCGCGCATATCCACTGCCAGAAGGCCATCAACGAGCGCTTGGTCAGGGAGCCTGATCTGGATCCTTCCACCCCTGAATTTTTTGCCTGGGTGCATGGCCAATTCTATGAGAAGCTGCCTGAAGAGCTCAAGTGGGTGGAGAACCCTGATACCGGCGAGAAGATTAAGGTGATAGGCGGGAAATTCAGGGAGCGCGACGTTGCCGTTGGCAAGCATCTACCGCCGGAACACGACGTCCTTCCCACGTTCCTCGATCGTTTTTTCGAGACATACAAGAGGGGTAAGTTTCATGGCGTGAAGCCGCTGATCGCCTTCGCGGCCGCCCACCACCGGTTGATGTGGATCCACCCCTTCCTTGACGGCAACGGCAGGGTGGCGAGGCTCTATACCGACGCTTGTTTCAGCACCTTCCCCGTTGAGGGGTATGGCCTCTGGAATGTGAGCCGCGGTCTCGCGCGGAACCGTGACGGCTACATGCGTTGTTTGGATGAGGCGGACGCGCCGAGACAGGGTGCCTTGGACGGGAGGGGAAACCTTTCGAACAGGACCCTGATGCAATTCTGCGAGTTCTTCCTGGGGACTTGCCTCGACCAGGTTGATTACATGACCGGGATGCTACAGCTACAGGAACTGCTCGACCGGATCACTGGCTACATTCAGGCCAGGAATGACAAGCGAATTCCGCCGCCCCCGGGGCATGCCGCGGGGATGAAACTCGATGCGGCAAAGATGCTCCAGGAAGTGCTGTTGCGCGGAGAAATGGGGCGTGGTGAGGTCGCTGCGGCAGCCACAACCGCCAGGACAGGCCGGGAGGTCCTCGCTCAACTGCTCGCCGAGGGCATTCTGGTGTCGAGTATGCCGAAAAGCCCGGTCAGGCCCGCATTCCCGACGCACCTGGCAGGGCACCTGTTCCCCGAGCTGTACCCGATGGGAGCAAGGTCTTTGTGATTTCTTCTTCCAGGGCTTTGGACGAAAGGAAGGCCGACATCTTCGCAGATGCCGGCCTTTTCTATTTGGATAGCATGTAGGTTGGGCAAAGCGGGGCGTGCCCAACAACCGCGGCGGGATACCCCTATGGCAAAGTCCCTCTCAACAGGGCCTTCAGCTTCAACTTCCATTTTGAACCTGTTCGGGATCGCGGACCAAGATGTTTACCAAAGCCGAATCTGTTGGGCACTACGATCCTATTTATCACTTCCCATAGAAGTTCCCGCCGTCCTAGCCGCCTCCTGCCTCCAGTGGTCCCTCCTCGCCTCACTGCCTCGGCAGTGAGGATGTGATATAGTCGGGAGCGTCCAAGCCTCACTGCCGATTATGGAAACCGACCATGACCCCTTCCCAAAGCGATGCAACCATCTCAATTTTCATGTGCGGCGATGTCATGACCGGCCGCGGCATCGACCAAATCCTTCCTCACCCGGTTGCCCCCCGCATTTACGAGCCGTTCGTGACCGACGCTCGCCGCTACGTCGAGCTTGCCGAAAAAATGAACGGACCGATTCCGAGGCCGGTCGCGTTTGACTACATCTGGGGAGAAGCCCTCGACGCGTTCAAGCGGTTGCGGCCCGATGTGAAAATCGTCAATCTGGAGACCAGCGTCACTACCTGCGACCGCTACTGGCAGGGAAAGGGTATCAACTACCGGATGCACCCGGCGAATTTCCCTGCCATCACGGCCGCGGGGATAGACGTCTGCGCGCTTGCCAACAACCATGTGCTCGACTGGGGATACCGGGGGCTCGTAGAGACGCTCCGCACCCTGGAGGAGTCGGGAATGAAATTTGCCGGTGCGGGCAAAGACGGCCTTTCCGCGGCAAGGCCGGCGACGGTGGCGGTGCCCGGCAAGGGACGCGTGCACGTATTCTCGTTCGGGGATGTGTCGAGCGGCATCCCCGCAAAGTGGACGGCAGGCGAAAACCAGCCCGGTGTGGACCTGCTGCCGGACCTCACCGGGAAGACGGCGCGGATGATCGGCGAGCGGGTACGGAGGGTGAAAGGTCCGGGTGACGTGGTCGTTGCCTCGATCCATTGGGGAGGCAACTGGGGATTCGAGATCCCTGCCGAGCAGAGAAGATTCGCGCGCAGGCTCATAGATGTCTCCGGGATGGATATCGTCCATGGTCACTCATCTCATCATGTGAAGGGAATCGAGGTATACCGGGAGAAGCTGATCATCTATGGCTGCGGCGATTTCCTTAGCGACTACGAGGGAATCGGCGGCTACGAAGCGTATCGGGGCGATCTTGGACTGATGTATTTCGCATATGTGAACCCGCTGAACGGCAGGCTCAAGGAACTGCGGCTCATTCCGACGAGGGTGCGAAGGTTTCAAATCACAAAAGCCTCTGCCGGCGATGCACGCCGGCTCCGCGACACCCTCAACCGGGAAGGGGAGCTGTTCGGTAACCATGTTGAAGAAGGGGAAGACCAGTCGCTCGTTTTAGCCTGGGAATAATCAGCCGCGCCGGCAACGGGCACCGGCAAAAAAGCTATTGCGTCCCCGCACCTCCCGATTGTCTCCGGAAAACAGTATGGTAGCATTGACCGATTAAAAGAGGAGGTGAATGTCATGCTAGGAAAGAGTTTACTGATTTTGATGGTGATGCTGGCTGTCGGATGTATGGGGATGGGGAAGAGATCCGCCGACGCTAAGGGCGAGGTCCCGCTCATGACGAAGGAGGAGTTGAAAGCGGATCTCGGCGACCCGAACGTCGTCATCCTGGATGTAAGGACGGCACGGGACTGGAAAGCCGGAGAAGGGAAGATCCCCGGAGCGATCAGGGAGGACCCGGAGCTATTGGACCAGTGGGCCGCGAAGTACCCGAAGGAGAAAACCCTGGTTCTCTATTGCGCCTGACCCAGCGAGGGAACCAGCGCCGGTCTGGCGCTGAAGCTCATGGATCGCGGGTACGAAAAGGTGTATGCCCTGAAGGGGGGATGGAACGGGTGGTCCAAGGCGGGTTACCCGGTGGTGCCGAAGTAATTGTTCCTGTTTAATCCGTTATTCAAGGAGTCTCCTCTTGCCACAGCTTGATGAGCGCACGGCGCCCGCGCAGGGCCCTCTGTTCATAGTGATGAATGCTGGTTCCGGCGACAAGGACGCTGCAAAAAGGGAAGCGGCCGTTCGGGAGGTACTGAACCGTGCCGGGCGCCCTCACCATATCTGGCGCGTCACGGACTCTCGCGAGCTGCCCCAGTTGGCCCGGCATGCGGTGGATCTCGCGAAGCGGCAAAATGGAATAGTGGTCGCCGCCGGGGGCGACGGGACTATAAACGCAGTCGCCCAGGCTGTGCTGGCCGGCGGCTGCCGGTTCGGCGTCCTGCCGCAGGGCACCTTCAACTATTTCAGCCGCAGCCACGGAATCCCTCCCGACCCGGCGCAGGCCGCCGAGATTTTGCTGCATGGGGTGGTGCGACCGGTGCAGGCAGGACTCGTCAACGGCAGGTTTTTCCTGGTGAATGCGAGCGTGGGGCTCTATCCCAAGCTGCTTGAGAACCGTGAGATCGATAAGCAAAAGTTCGGGCGCACCAGGCTGGTGGCCCTTTTCTCGGCGCTGATGACACTGCTCAGGCGTCAGCGCCAACTGGCGCTCTCCTTGGAAGAGGGGGGTGAAAGGGAGGTGATGCGGATATCGACCCTGGTGGTGGAAAATAACCCTCTGCAATTGGAGGAGGTGGGTCTTCCTGAAGCGGATGCCGTTCAGCAGGGGGAGCTGGCCGCCATCGTGGTCCGCGCCAGGGGGATACCGCAGATGCTTTCGCTCTTGGCTCGTGCCGCTTTAGGGAGGCTCGCTGAGGCCGACACGGTTTCCGATTTCTCCTTTACCAGCCTCACCGTCAGGACGCCGCACCCGAAACCGATCAAGGTGGCCACCGACGGCGAGATTAACTGGCTGGTGCCGCCCCTGGTATTCAGGGTGGCCCCGCACCCACTGCTCCTGGTGGTCCCCCCTCCATTCGCAACGGAGGGGGTCTCGTGAGCATCGTGCTGCACCTGTCAGATACCCACTTCGGGACTGAACAGCCGGGGGTGGTGGAAGCGCTGCTGCAACTGGCCATGGATCAAGCTCCCGACCTGCTGGTGCTCTCCGGCGACGTGACCCAGCGGGCCCGCCAAAGGCAATTCGAGGCGGCGCTGGGCTTTCTGAAGCGCATGCCCGTCCCCAACATTCTCGTGCTGCCGGGCAACCACGACATCCCTCTCTTCAACCTGCTGGAACGCCTGGTCTCCCCTTACCGCAACTACCAGCGCAGCTTCGGAACGGACCTGGAACCTGAGTTCGAGTCGCGGGACCTCCTGGTTATAGGTGTCAACACCACCCGTCCATCGCGCCACACCGTGGGTGCCATCACGTTGGATCAGGTTGAACGGGTCAGCCGCCGACTGAGGACGGCGGGTGCCGCGCAACTGCGCATCGTGGCGACCCATCAGCCGGTTCGTGTTATCCGGGACAGCGACGAAAAGAACCTGCTGCGGGGTCACGAGGCCGCGGTGCATGCCTGGTCCGAAGCAGGTGCGGATATCATTCTGGCCGGACACATCCATCTCCCGCACGTGCGTCCTCTTCAGGAGGTTTTTACCGACCTGCCGCGCCGGGTTTGGTCGGTGCTGGCGGGCACCGCGGTTTCCTCCCGCGTGCGCAAGGACGTCCTCAACTCGGTGAACCTGATACATTATCTGGAAAGGGAAGGGGAGCGGCAATGCATCGTGGAACGCTGGGATCACGATGGCCGGGACGCGTTCGTGCTTGCCGCCAACCATACCCTGCATCTTCAGCGACCATAACAAAAGGCGACACGCGGGGGAGCATATGCATACCATCGGAAACGTTGAGCTTTTGAAGCTGTATAAGGTCGCCTTCCTTTGCTCGCGCAGGTTCCCCGAGGAGGCGGGATTGCGATCGCGACAGTGGGCCGACGAGCAGCGGGAGAAGGGCGTCTGCGTCATCTCGGGGTACCACTCGCCGATCGAGAAGGATGTCCTGTGTCGGCTTTTGAAAGGGACCCAGCCGATCATCATCGCCATGGCAAAGGGGCTGAAGACGCTTGATGCGGAGTGGGCCGATTCCATTTCAGCAGGCCGTCTGCTGGTGATATCGCGCTATGCGGATAGCGTAAGCCATCCCTGCGAATCCAAGTGCTATCAGCGCAACCGGATGATGATGGACCTCGCCGACGAGATTGTCATTGCCCACGCCTCGGCCGGCGGCACTCTGGAGAAGCTGAGCGCGGAATACGGCCAAAAGGCAACGGTCTGGGTGCAAAATAATTCAAATCCGGTAACTATTCAGCACCAGTCGACCAATCACTGACAACACAAAGACATAAAGCCTCACCAGTAGAGTAGGGGCTTTTGATTGGTTTAATAGACTTTTCCCTGTAGTTTGCTGAATAGTTACCGAATCTGAAAGAATGCCTTGACAACTTGCCAAAGCTGTTCTATAAACGACTTCAATTTTCAAAACCAGTTGATCCCGCCGCTCATTACGGGGTGCCGGCCATGCACCGTTATTTTCTTGCCGTCGCTGCACGATCGGCATTTTTTGGACGAAGCAGATGAAAGTGAAAATCATTTTATTTTAATGTTGGGGAGGGTACCCTCCAAGAACGCAGGGGCGCCCGTGAAGCAAGTGAAGCAGCAGGTGAAGGAAAGCTTTAGCCGTTACCTGTCCGACAGGGGTCTCAAGGCAACCTTGCAACGCAATATCATCCTCGACACATTCATAGATCTTGACTGCCACATGCACGCCGATGAGCTCTACCTGATTCTGCGCGCCAAGCACCCAAGCATCGGTCAGGCAACCGTTTATCGCGCCATGAAGCTTTTCGCCGAAGCGGGCATTGCCAGGGAAATCCATTTTGGCGACGGCGTCACGCGATATGAGCGGGCAACGCAGGGGGCGCGACACGATCATCTTGTCTGCAGCGGCTGCGGTACCGTCACCGAATTCGAAAACAGCGCGGTAGAGCAGCGCCAGATCGAAATCGCCCAGGGGCTGGGTTTCCTGATCCAGAGTCTTAAGATCGAGTTGCGGGGTGTCTGCAGCAGTTGTCTGACACAACCCACCTTATAGAAGCAGCTTACGGGGAGCAGGTTAAATACAGCGCCACCTGATCTATATGGGATATCCGGTTAAAGCAACCGGACGCAGGGAGAACTGTTTTTCTTCGTCCGTTTATTGAAAACAACTTTCATATTTAATTTCCCGCCTTTGGGATTAAAGACAGGGGAGGCAGAAGCTAAGGCTAATGGAAAGCGCCTGTCTCTAAAAGAGTATTTAATGCATTCAGACCTTGCCGATTGATTATGCAGCGAGGTCATTACAACAGGAAGAGGGAGCCAGCGATGTTTAAAATGAAGAAGTTGTCGGTTGCAAGTCTTTTCATGATGGGAAACCTTTTGCTTTCCTCGGGCGCCGCCTTTGCCCTGCATCCGGAGCTTACCGTGCCGGACAAGGTGGAGTTCAAGCACAAGTCGTGTCAGGAAATCATGCGCCTTGGCAACAAGTACCAGGTCGAGGGGCTGTTTTCCCCGGAGTTCCAGGCAGGTACCGAGTTGTGCAGCCGTCTCGACGTTGCGGTGGCCTTGCACCTTTTGACCGAGAAGATGGCGGACAAGGTGGTAAGGGAAGGAAATCAGGCGGTTGACAAGGAAGACCTGATCCTGATCAGCGACCTGAAGGAAGAACTGCGCGCCGAGATGCTTCTGGTGGGGACCAGGACCTTCCAGTCCCGCTACGAAGATCTGGGAACCAGATTCACCGCTTTGACCAAAAACATCTCCCTGAGCGGCGGGATGGTGGGAGTCCTTCAGGGGACGATCGGCAACGAGCCCAAGGATTATACGGACGTGGTCGGCCGCGGCGACCTGGTGTTCAACTTCAAGGTCGGCGAGAACACCATCGCGGTGATCGATCTGGAAGCGACCGGCGGGGACGGCGTCGATTCGAGGGTTTCCTCCTTTTCGGGCCTGAACGGCGTGGCGGGTTCAACCGGCGATACGACCCGGTTCCGTGAGGCCTGGGTGGAGCATTCGGCGTTCGACGACCGCCTGATCGTGACGGCGGGCAAGATCGACATGTCCAACTACTTCGATTCGAATGCCGTGGCCAACGACGAAAACGGCCAGTTCCTGTCGGGCGCCTTCGTTCATTCGGCGGTGCTTCCCTTCCCGGACAACGGGGCCGGCGTCAGGCTCGAGGCGAAGCTTGCCGAGTCGGTGACCTTCGGGCTCGGCTACGGCAGCGGCGACGGCGACAGCGCGGATATCCTCGATCATGGCTTCGGTATCGCCGAACTGGGCTACCAGTGCAAGGCGGGCGAACTTGAAGGCAACTACCGGATCTACGCGAGCCTCGACGGTTCGAACCCCGACACCAAGAAGGGCTTCGGTTTCGGCGTGAGCCTCGACCAGCAGATCACGGACAAGCTCACCCTGTTCGCCCGCTACGGCCAAAGCGACGAGGATGTCTACGACGTCAAGATGGCCTGGAGCGCGGGCGGCCAGTACGCAGGCCTGATCCCTGGTCGCGCGGACGACGTCTTCGGCTTGGCCTACGGCCAGATCCAGGCGATCGGCTCCATCGCCGATTCCCAGGAGAAGCTGGTGGAAGCCTACTACAAGTTCGTGGTGAGCGACCAGATCGAGATCGCGCCGGTGGTCCAGTACCTGGTCAACCCGGCCGGGATCAACGGCGCCGACAACGTGTTGGCGCTGGCAGTCCGCACCCAGGTAAGCTTCTAAGATTAAGATGCAAAAAGGGAAGGGGGCGCAACTTGGCCCTCTTTTTCCATGATTACGTTCTGTTTTAAGAGAGGGGAGCTATGGTGGGAGCGGTACTGAAAGGTTTGTGCATTTTTTTCTTTGTTTTGTCGATAACCGCCGCGGGATCGATCTCGGTAGCCAAGGCCGAAGAACACCTCAATTACAAGGGAATGGTGGATGAGATCGGGGTCATTTTCCAGGATGCCCTGACACTCTACAACAAGGGGGATTTCAAGGAGGCGAAGAAGAAGGCTCAATCGGCCTACTTCCATGTCTTCGAGAACCTGGAAGGACCGATCCGCATCAACGTCTCCGCAAGGAAGAACGCGGAGCTCGAGGAGGAGTTCATCGAGATCCGCAAGATGATCGTGGCGAAGAAGCCTGCCGCGGTGATCGAAAAGAGGATCGACGATTTCATGGTCGAGCTGCGCGCGGTGCTCCCGGAACTGGAAGGGGGGGACGTGCTGGTGGCCGAGGTCTCGGAGGAGGCCGATCCGCAAAAAGCTGCGGGAACGGAAGGTGCGGCAGGGGCAGGGGATATCGAGCCCGTCTGGCTGCAGGCCTTCCAGAGTATCGAGGCGAGATTGGGCGAAGCCCTCGAGGCTTACCGGAAGGGGGACGCCAAGGGTGCGGCCCAACTGGTCATCCAGACCCAGTTCGACGACTACAAGAACTCGCTCCTGGAGACCGCGGTGAGGCGCAACGTCTCGACGTCGAAGGATTTCGAGAACAACGCCGGCTTCGCCGATATCGCCGGGCTGATACAAGGCGGAGCGGCGCCGGAGCAAGTCGAGCAGCAGGTAGCCTTGCTTGTCAGCGGATTGCAGGCGGACCTGTCCGGTCTTCCGCTGGTGGACGGCGCAGCCCTCTCCGGCAAGGCGGCGGCCAAGACGGAAGAGCCGCGGAAAGACTGGGCCAAGGTAAACGCCGAGCTTTTCGCGGAGATCGACAAGGCCCTTACCCTCTACGAGCAGGGAGAGGCGGACGAAGCGGTCGAGCTGGTCCAGGACACCTATTTCGACGTCTTCGAAGCAAGCGGCATGGAAGGAAAAATAGGCGCACGGGACGCGGCGTTCAAGGCGCAGTTGGAAGGGCACTTCAACAAGATCATCAGCCAGATGAAAGGCGGCACCCCTGCCGAGGGTATCCGTGCAACCTTCGCAGCCTTGCAGGCGGATTTCGGGAAGGGCGCAGAGATGCTAGGCCAGGGGGGCGATTCGCCTGCGGCCCTGTTCATCTACTCCCTCATGATCATCCTGCGCGAGGGGATCGAGGCGATTCTCATCATCACGGCGATCATCGCCTACCTGGTGAAGACCGGCCAGACCGACAAGGTCAAGGTCATCTACAACGGCTGCATAGCGGCCCTGGTCCTGAGCGTCATAACCGCAATCCTGGTGAAATGGGTCTTCAACGTTTCAGCCGCCAGCCAGGAACTGATGGAAGGGGGGACCATGCTGCTCGCCTCGGTCGTCCTCTTCAGCGTCAGCTACTGGCTGATCTCCAAGGCCGAAGCGCAAAAGTGGACCTCCTACATCAAGGAGAAGGTGGGAGATTCCATTTCCTCAAAATCGCTGAAGACCCTCTGGTTCGCCGCCTTCCTGGCGGTGTACCGGGAGGGGGCCGAGACGGTGCTGTTCTACCAGGCGCTCTCCTCGGGCGCCTCGGCATCCGGGCTGACCGCGGTGGCGGGCGGTTTCGTGGTCGGTTCCGTCGTCCTGGTCGGCGTCTACACGGCCATGCGCTACGGGGCGGTGCGTCTCCCGCTCAGGCCGTTCTTCCTCTGCACCGGCGTGCTGCTGTACTTCATGGCCTTCGTGTTCGCGGGGAACGGGATGATGGAACTGATCGAAGGGAAGATGTTGTCCTCCTCCCTTATCGCATGGATGCCGACCGTCCAGTTCATGGGGGTGCACCCCTACGTGGAGACGCTGGTTCCTCAGCTCTTCATCGTACTGGCGGCGCTGGTCGCTCTGGCGGTCATGGCGAGGGGCAAGGCAACAGCCGCAAACAAACGGGCAATAGAAGAGACAGGCTGATCATTATGGGAATGAAAGGCCGCTGCATTCTAACTACGGGTATGAACCCGAAAGAACAAAAGGAGAGAATCACATGAAGAAGTTTCTTGCAATCGGTGCGTTGGTGGGGATGCTGTCGGGATTCGCGGCGCTGGCAAGCGGGGCCGAGAAGATGAAGGAGTATCCGGCGGGCGACGAGAAGATCGTCAACAAGATGAAGATTGCCGCCGTCTACCTGAAGCCGATCGACATGGAGCCGCGCGGCACCGACCTTCCCGCCTCGCAGGCGGACATCCACCTGGAGGCCGATATCCACGCCACCAAGGGGAACCCGAACGGTTTCGGCGCGGGGGAGTGGATCCCTTACCTGACCATCGCCTACAAGCTGGAAAACCTCGACACCGGCGCCTCCAAGACCGGCAAGTTCATGCCTATGGTCGCCAAGGACGGCCCGCACTACGGCGGCAACATCAAGATGATGGGAGCCGGCAACTACAAGGTAACCTACACCATCGAGTCCCCGGAGAAGCAGGGTTTCGGCCGCCACACGGACAAGGCGAGCGGCGTAGGCAAGTGGTTCCAGCCCTTCAACGTGGATTACAAGTTCAAGTACGTACCGCTCAAGTAATTCCCAAGAGCAGCGTCAGTTGAAAAATAAACAAGAGGCGAGCCTCCCCCGTAAAGGGGGGGGCTTGCGTTGTTGTTGGTTTTATTGCTCCGGTGATTGAACATGTCGAACCGTTCCGATGTTCCATCGCCGGATTAATAAAGCCGTAAATGGAGAAGATGATGCTTTCCTATCTGGTGCATTTCATTCATGCGTTCATCCCGTTATCCCTGGTGGCGGGGTTGCTGCTCGCCCTTTGGAACCCGCTGCGCGCAGAAAAGGCGCTACGTCCCCTTCTCGCCTGCATCGCCGCCGGCTTGCTGGCGGGCGCCGTCGCCTATCCGGTATCCCTTCGACAGGAGACCTTGACCGCTGCGCGCACCTTGCTCCTCGGCTCGGCCATGCTTGCCGCCCTTTGCAGCTCGGCAGCGCTCTTTCTTCCCGCCATTCCTTCCGGTGCAGGGTCCCGCGTGAAATGGTGGGGAGCGCTCTTTTTCACGGCGGCGCTTGCGGCGGTCACCGTCTTCACCTTTCTGGGCCACGTTTCGGAACAGGCGCTCTCGGCGGTTACCGTGTTGAATACGGAGCTGATCATGAACGTCGGGGGGGTGCTGGCCGGAGCTTCGCTGATCGCGCTTCTCGTCCCGCTGACCGCCCGCTTGGGGTCGAAGAACAGCAGGAAGCTGGTCTCCGGAATCCTCCTCCTGGCCTCGCTGCTCCTCGCCTTGCAGTGGTCGGCGGAGGTGCTGCTCGGGATGATGCGGCTGGAGATGGCCGAACTCACCAGCATGCGCCTCTCTTTCGTCGCCAAGGTCGCCAAGTATCTCTACGTCCTCCCCTATGTGCAGGCGCTGCTGGTAGCGGCTCTCGCGGTTGTCTTCTATTTCCGCAGGGAGGTGGTCCCGCCGCAGGAACTGGCGCGGATGGAGAAAGCGCAGCGGAGAAAGGCGCGCAGCCTGATCATCCTCGAGATGCGCTGGTTCAAGGCGGCTCTCGGGTGCGTTTGCTTCATCATGGCGATTTTCCTCTACTACGACCTCTATGCCTCGCGCCCCGTCAAGATCTCGCCACCCGTCATGCTGACGCCCGACCAGGCCGGTCAGATAAGGATCAAGGTGGACCAGGTAAAGGACGGCAAGCTGCACCGTTTCGCCATAGTGACGGACGACGGCCATGTGGTCCGGTTCTTCCTGATCAACCGCTCCCTGGGGCAAAGCAGCAAGATCGGGGTCGTTTTCGACGCCTGCATGCTCTGCGGCGACATGGGGTATATCCAGGAGAAGAACGAGGTGATCTGCATCGCATGCAACGTCAGGATCTTCCTCCCTTCGATCGGCAAGGCGGGGGGGTGCAACCCGATACCGCTCCCGCATGGCTTCGAGGGAGAGGAGGTGGTGCTGAACGTCCGGGATCTGGACCAGGGGGCCCGCTACTTCAGCGAGGTGGTTTCCAGGAAGGTGAAGGATCCGGTCACCGGCCAAGAGTTGGACAACCTCAAGGCCCCTTACCGCCAGGAGTACAAAGGACGGACCTATTTCTTCGAGTCCGAGGAGTCGGGGGAGAAGTTCCGAAAATCGCCGGAGAGCTACGTGGGGGAACAGCAGACCAGGCACTATCGGGTGCAGGGGTTTCAGGAGACAAACTGACCTGAAAGGCGGGAGCCGGAAGCCGCGAGTCGGTTCCCCCCTTTCCGGGGACAGCCGCATCCTGGGGCGGCAAATAAAGTCCACTGCATTCAAAAGAGAGGTTAGACAATGTTTTTTATCATGCTCAGACAGTCTTTCGTCAAAGGCTGGAGGAGGAAGGCCCTCGCCACGGCAACCATCGTGCTGGCGGCAAGCCTCATAACCGCGCTGATGAACATATCCATCGACGTCGGGGACAAGATGTCGAAGGAGATGAAATCCTACGGCGCGAACATAAGCCTGGTGCCCAAAAGCGAGAACATCTCCCTGGAGATAGGCGGGGTCGACTACAACCCGCTGGAGGGGCAGGTCCTTATAGAAGAAAGGGAGCTGCCCAAGATCAAGGGGATCTTCTGGGCCAACAACGTAGTGGGTTACGCCCCGTTCCTGAAGGTGAGCGCCGAGATGGCGGGGTCGGCGCAGCGGGTCCCCCTGCTCGGGACCAACTTCGACAAGGCGGTGGCGGTCGACGGGGACGAGGAGTTCCGCATCGGGGTCCGGGTGATCAACCCTTACTGGCAGGTGGCCGGCGAGTGGCCGGCGGAGGATGATGCCGATTCGATCCTGGTCGGCGCCGTCCTCGCCGGCGAGAGGAACCTAAAGGCGGGGGACCGGGTCGCCTTGCGGGCGACGGGAGAGAAGGGGGCGGCTCAGACCTTCACCGTCACGGGGATCCTCAGCACCGGCGGAGCCGAGGAGTCAGCCTTCGTGGCGTCTCTGGCAACGGTGCAGAGGCTCGCCGCCCTGGAGGGTAAGGTGCAGTCGGTAAGCGTGAGCGCGCTGACGGTCCCCGAGGACAAGCTGTCGCGAAAGGCTAGGCGCAGCTCGGACGCGCTCGATTCGCTGGAATACGACCGCTGGTACTGCACCGCGTACGTGAGCGCGATAACGCACCAGATCGAGGAGGCCATCCCTAACATCTCGGCCCGCCCGATCTGGCAGGTGGCGGCGAGCGAGGGGGCCGTCATCAACAAGATCCAGCTCCTGATGATAGTCGTCACCATCGCCGCCTTCATCGCCTCGGGCCTCGGCATTTCGTCGCTCATGGTGACCACCATCATGGAGCGGGCCAAGGAGATCGGCCTGACCAAGGCGCTGGGCGCCGCGGACCGGGAGGTCTATCTGCTCTTTCTGAGCGAGGCGGCGCTGGTCGGCGTCATCGGCGGCCTCCTGGGGTGCGCCGTCGGCGCGGGACTTTCCCAGGTGATCGGCCTCTCCATCTTCGGCTCGCTCATCTCCTTTAATTTCGTGGTCATCCCGGTCAACGTCGCCATCTCGGTGCTGATCGCGCTTGCCGGTTCCCTGATGCCTTCCCGGCTCATCACCAGGCTTTACCCGGCGGAGGTGCTCCATGGCAGACGTTAAGGGGGTAGGCATGACACGCGGACGCATGTTCCTGCTGATACTGTTCAAGTCCTTGAAGGTCCGCAAGAACCGGGTCGCCATCACTTTCTTCTCGATCATGATCGGCGCGTCGATCATCACGGCGCTCGCCAGCGTCTACTTCGACATCTCGGCCAAGATGAGCCGCGAACTGCGCGCCTACGGGGCCAATTTCTTCATCGGGCAGAAGGCCGCCTCGGAAAGCCGGACCTCGGACGCCGGCGTCGTGAAGGATGCCATGGCGCTGATCCCGTCCGACAAGCTGATCGGTGCATCTCCCTACATATACGGGGTGGTGAGGCTCGACCTGGGGAACGCAGTGCTGGCGGGGGTCGACTTCGCAGGCATGAAAAAGCTCTCCCCCTACTGGCAGGTGGAAGGGAAGTGGATCAGCGTCGACTTCGACGAGGACTCCTGCATGATCGGCAAGACCCTGGCGAAGAACATGGAACTCAAGGTCGGGGACAGCGTCAACGTGATCCGGAACGAGACCGGCTTTCAGCGGAGCCTGGTGGTCAAGGGGATCGCGGAGACCGGGCAGGCCGAGGACGAGCAGATATTCGTGAACCTGGCCCTCGCAGGCCGGATCCTGGGGCAGCAGGGCAGGGTGAACCACGCCATGCTGAGCATCGTCACCGAGGGGACCGACATCGACGCGCTGGCGGCCCGGGTGCAGGCGGAGTTCCCGGGTCTCGACGCCAAGCCGATCCGCAAGGTTTCCCATTCGGACGGCAGGATTCTGGACAAGATCAAGGGGTTGATGGCCATCATCGCCGTCATCATCCTGACCGTCACCACGCTTTGTGTCATGACGACGCTGATCGCCATCGTTTCCGAGCGCACCAGGGAGATCGGCCTCATGAAGGCGATCGGCGCCGACGACAGGGACATCGTGCGGCAGTTCCTGGCGGAGACGCTTACCATAGGGCTTGCGGGGGTGGCTGCGGGTATGCTGCTCGGCTTTCTCTTAGCCCAGCTGCTGGGGCAGGCGGTTTTCGGCTCCTTCATCTCGTTTCGCATGGTGGTGCTGCCGGTGACGCTGATTCCTTCCATCGCAGCCTCGCTTCTGGCCGCGGCCCTGCCGGTCAGGATGGCGGTGCGGGTCGTGCCGGCCCAGGTGCTGAAAGAGGATTAAGCGGCTCTTCCCCTCGGGGAAAGAGGTTCGGCCATAATTTTTAAAGGTTAAGGGGAAGATTAAATGGAAAAGATAGTGCTTGAGACAATAGGGTTGACCAAGAGGTACGGCAGCGTCACCCCGCTGGACCACGTCGACATGCAGGTCCGGGAGGGGGAGTGGGTTTCCATCATGGGGCCGTCGGGCTCCGGCAAGACCACCATGCTGAACCTCCTTTCCCTGCTCGATACCCCGACCGAGGGGCGCTATGTCCTGGACGGGGTCGATACCTCGACCGTGAACGAAAGGGAGCGCGCGGTGGTGCGCCGGGAGAAGATCGGCCTCGTTTTCCAGCAGTTCCATCTGGTCCCTTACCTGACGGCGCTCGAGAACGTCATGCTCGCCCAGTACTACCACGGCATGATAGACAGGGGTGACGCGGCGGAAGTCCTGGCCCGGGTGGGGCTGTCGCACCGGATCGGGCATCTGCCGTCCCAGCTCTCGGGCGGGGAACAGCAGAGGGTCTGCATCGCGCGGGCGCTGATCAACCAGCCCGCCATCATCCTGGCCGACGAGCCGACCGGCAACCTCGACGAGGCGAACGAGGAGATCATCCTCGACTTCTTCAAGGAACTCCACGCCGAGGGGAGAACCATCATCCTGGTGACCCACAACCCGGAGCTGGCCGAGTTCTCCGACCGGGTGGTCAGGCTGCAACACGGGAAGGTGCAGTAATATGATGAAGCGGGAGAAGATGCTTGCCCGGGCGGTTGCGGGAATCGTGACGGCGCTCCTTTTCTCGGCGCTTCTTGGCGGCTGCGCCAAGGAACGGACCTGGGAGACGGGCCAGAGGGCGCCTGAGATAAGCGTGCTGGACATGGACGAAAAGACCGTGAAGCTCTCCGATTTCAAGGGGGAGGTGGTCGTGCTCAGGTTCTGGGCGACCGGCTGCAAGGCGTGCGTCGCCGGAATGCCGGTCCTGGACGAGTACAGCAAGGGTTATCGGGATAAGGGGCTCGCCGTGCTCGCGATAAACATGGGTAACCCGAAGCCGATGGTGGAGGTCTTCGCCAAGGGGCTGAAGCTCTCCTACCCGGTGTTTCTCGACCCGGCCCTGATCGCCGCCAAGAAATACGGCGTGAGGGCGGTGCCGAGCACCTATTTCATAGACAGAAAGGGGATCGCCAGAAGCTTCGTGGTGGGTGAAATCACGCAGGAAGCCTTCGACAAGACGATGAAGGAGTTGCTGTGAAGAGAAGCCGCCGCGACCGGCGCGCCCCCGGATTTTGAAGGGGGGACCGGAGGCTGAAAGCAGCAAACGCGATTTCAGAGCGCGGGGAACGACGGAGGACCGGGGGAAACTCCCGGTCCTCTTGTCGTTTCGGTTACCGTCCAGTGCCAGCCTGCGCCATCAAGTCAGTTCTCCCTCAATTCCATGCTCATACTCCGCTCTGCGATTTTCCGTTATCTCTCACTCCGAGCAGTCAATGGATCGGGCAAGGCAATCTCAAAAACCTCAAGCTCAATGGTTTCCTCCGGCCTCTGTTTCGAATTCTCTTTACTCAGTCAAACGAAGAATCTCTTGACAACAGCCTGATGTCGGTCTATAAACGAACTCAATTTTCAAAACCAATTGAGTCCGTCATCAAAAATAAAGCTGGCCGGGTCCCGCTCCCTAATCGCCGCGGATTGCCTGACAGGCTTTTTTTAGGCGAAGTAGGTGAAAGTGAAAATCGTTTTATTTTAATGTACGGCAGGTTCCCTCAAACAAAGGAGTTCCCATGATACCGCTAGGTCTTTTAAGCGCTGGTGAACAGGGCGAGATAGTCGAGGTCAAGCTAGGCAAGGCGGAGAGCGCCGGCTGTTGTCGCACCGAACTGGAGAAGACCGCGGTTCGGGTGGAGGACATGGGGCTCCGGCTCGGGAAAAGCGTGGAGATGCTGAAAAACGGCGGCGGCACCATCCTGCTCAGGGTGGACGAGTCCAGGATCGCCATAGCCCGCGGCTTGGCAATGAAAATAATGGTTAGGAGGTAGGGGGATGAATCTGGCAAGGCTGAAACCGGGGGAGAGCGGAAAAATCACCGCCATCGGGTCGATCGGACCACTGAAGCGGCGGCTCATGGATATGGGGGTACTGGTGGGTGAAGAGGTGAAGGTCCTCAAGGTGGCCCCCTTCGGCGACCCGATAGAGGTGAAGATCAAGAGCTACAACCTTTCGCTGCGCAAGAAGGAGGCGGAGGGGATCGCGGTGGAGGTGACAGGGTGAGCACGCAGTTGAAGGTCAAAGAGAATGCCGTAGGGGAAGAGGCCAAGGCTTCCGGAAAAGCGGCGCTGCGCCCGGTCGAGGCGAGGGTCATCACGGTGGCGGTCGCCGGCAACCCCAACTCGGGGAAGTCGACCCTCATCAACGCCATCGCCGGGTCGAGGCTCCATGTCGGGAACTGGGCCGGCGTTACGGTGGAGAAAAAGGAGGCAGAGCTCGAGTTCGGCGGGAGAAAAATCAGGCTGGTCGACCTCCCCGGCACCTATTCCCTCTCCCCCTACACCCAGGAGGAGATCGTAGCCCGGGATTACCTGGTCCACGAGCGCCCCGACCTGATCATCAACGTGGTGGACGCCACCAACCTGGAGCGTAACCTCTACCTGACCGTGCAGATCCAGGAACTGGGCATTCCGATGGTGATGGCCCTCAACATATACGACGAGGCGGAGGCGAAGGGTTACAGGATCGATGTCGAGGGGATCGAAAAGATGCTCGGCATCACCGTCATCCCCACCTCGGCGACCAAGAAGAGCGGCCTGGACGACCTGTTGAGAAGCGTTCTGAAGACGGCCGACGATCTCGCCGGGCACGCCCCGAAAAAGCTCAATTACGGAGAGGACATCGAGGGCGCCGCCGACTTCGTGGCGCAGGCCCTGCGAAAGAGCCATCCCGCCCTCCTGGAGAGGTATCCGCAGCGCTGGCTCCTGTTGAAACTGATGGAGCAGGACAGCCACGTCATGAAGGAGCTCGATCTCGGTCGGTACGACTTCCTTGACCAGGCGCTCCAACACCTGAAAAAGGCGCATGGCGAGGACATCGAGTCGATCATGGCCGACGCCCGCTATTCGCTAGCCTCGGGGCTCACCCGGGAGATACTGCAAAAGCCGGAACTGCGCCAGATGGAGCTGACCGAGAAGATCGACCGGGTGGTGCTGAACCGCTTCCTGGGGATCCCGATCTTCCTTGCCGCCATGTGGCTGCTGTTCAAGCTGACCTTCGACCTCTCCGCCCCTTTCGGAGAATGGATCGGCGCCATGACCGAAGGCCCCTTCAAGCGCTGGGCCGCGGCGATTCTGGGGACGATCGGCGCGCCGGACTGGACCGTTTCGCTGGTGAACGACGGGGTGATAGCCGGGGTCGGCTTCGTGCTGGTCTTCGTGCCGGTGATCTTCGCCATGATGTTCTTCATCACCTTCCTGGAAGGAAGCGGCTACATGGCCCGGGCCGCCTTCGTCATGGACCGGACCATGCACTCCATAGGCCTGCACGGCAAATCCTTCATCCCGATGCTGCTGGGGTTCGGTTGCAACGTGCCCGGCATCTACGCCACCCGCACCCTGGAGAACCCCAAGGACAAGGTGCTGACCGCCCTGCTGGTTCCCCTCATGTCCTGCGGCGCCCGCCTCCCGGTGTACGTGCTGTTCGTGGGGGCCTTCTTCCCGAACAACTCGGGCACCGTGATCTGGTCCCTGTATATCATGGGCATCTTCCTGGCGGTCATGATGGGGCTGGTTTTCAAAAAGACCCTGTTCCGCGGAGAGGCCCCCATGTTCATCATGGAACTCCCTCCTTACCGGATGCCGTCCTTCAGCAGTCTCTGCCTGCACACCTGGGAAAAAGGGAAGCACTTCCTGTTCAAGGCCGGAACCTACATCTTCGCGGTTTCCATCCTGGTCTGGTTCATGCTCAACCTTCCCTGGGGCGTGGAGCAGAAGAGGGATTCCTACCTTGGAAAAGCCGGGGCCGTCATCGCGCCGATCTTCGAGCCGGTAGGCTTCGGCACCTGGGAAGCCGCCTCGTCCCTGATCACCGGGGTCATCGCCAAGGAGATCGTCGTCGGCACCATGGGCGAGATCTACGCGCCCAAACACGAAGAGAAGGAAGATGCGCCGACCCTTGGAGAGGATCTGAAGGAGATCGTGGTCTCTTTCGGGACGGCGGCCAAGACGGCGGTGACCACGCTGCTCTATATCCCGGGAGAAGCGGAGGAAGAGGAGGACCAGTCGGCTTTAAAGCAGGCGATCATGGCCGGGTTCACGCCGCTTTCCTCCTACGCCTTCATGGCCTTCGTGCTGCTCTACATGCCCTGCATGATAGTGGGGGTCGCCATGCGTCAGGAGTTCGGCACCTGGAAGTGGATGGCCGTGGGCTTCGTGTACCAGACGGTGCTGGCCTGGACCGTGGCGCTGATCATCTACCAGGGGGGGACTTTCCTGGGGCTCGGGGGATGATATGGGAGTTTCCGACCTGATTATCGCGGCCCTGATCCTGGCGGGCACCGTATATATCCTCTACCGCTCCCTCTGGAAGAAGAAGGGGCATTGCGGCGGGTGCGACGGCGGGAGCTGCGACAAGAAGTAGGTTATCGCGCAAAAGAAGCGGGCCGGGGAAAATCCCCGGCCCGCTCTTCATTTTTGTAAAACTCCAGGCGCCTGCCCGTCGTCCATTTTCAGCGGCATGCCCCGCGTCCGGGGGAGCCGGGGTCCGTCAACCGTAGACGGAGAAACCCTGCGCCGTCGTTTCTTGCTCCGCCTGCTGGGCCAAGACCTCCGCCATCTGCATCTGCGCTTCGGCCGCAGTTTTTAACAGGGACAGCGAGGCCGCCTGTTGCGTGAGCGCCGCGGCGCCGGCTATCTGCAAGGTTGCTATCTGGGCTACGTCCATGGCTTATCCTCCTGTCGTTATTTATCGGCAGGGCGCGCCGGAACTGTAGGGGATTTTGCCGCCAAGGGGGAGCGTCGGTTCGCGGCGGGCGCCATGAAGATCACTCTCCGCTTCCCCGATTCCAAGGTCAGTCATCTTCCCGCAGCGCCGTCTCGATCCGGATCTCCCCCGCCAGGGTACGATGCACCGGGCATTTCTCGGCGATTTCAAGAAGTTTTTGCCGCTGGGCCTGGTCCAGCTCCCCGTGCAACTCAAGCTCCCGGCTGATCAGGTAGATGCGGCGCTCCTGCGAATCGCAGTCCCGGCAGTCTTCAGCGTGGATCTTTTGATGGGAGAGGCGCGCCATGGCGTCCTCCAGCGGCCATCCCTTGCGGCGGGCGTACATCTGCAGCGTCATGGTGGTGCAGGCGCCGAGGGCCGCCAGCAGGTATTCGTAAGGCGAGGGGCCTTCGTTGCCGCCCCCTTGCGCCTGCGGCTCGTCGGCCACCATGCTGAAGCCGTCGGCGAACAGCTCGGTGCGGAAACCTTCGGAGCCGGTGCGCGCCGTCACCCGGTTTTCGGCCTTCCCGGCGGGAAGCGGGGAGGGTGGCGCCGCTTCGGGAAGCGGCAGGTACCGACCGGCCCAGGCTGCTATCATTTCGCCTGCATAGCGGGAGTCGGCGGCCTGGGAAAGCAGGTGGTCGGCGTCGCCCAGGGAGATGAAGCTCTTCGGGTGCGAGGCGGCCTGAAAGATCTCGGCCGCGTTCTCGATCCCCACCACCTGGTCGCCCGGCGCATGCATGATCAACAGCGCCCCCTTGAGGCGACGCAGGTTATCCTCTGGGCGCTGGGCCTCCAGGTCGTCGAGCAGGCTTTTACGGATCATGAACTCGCGCCCGCCTATCCGGGCCGTTGCCTGCCCCTGCCGTTCGATCTGCTCCGCCGTCTCTCCCAGAAGCCGGCGTACGTGCGCCGGGTCGAAGGGTGCCGCTATGGTGGCGATGGCTGTAGCCGAGGGGATTTGCGCTGCAGCGGCGAGCACCGCGGCGCCTCCCAGCGAGTGCCCGACCAGGAGACTCGGGGCGCCGTATTCCCTTTCCAGGAAGCGGGCGGCGGACACCAGATCGCTTACCTCCGAGGAGAAGGTCGTCTCGGCGAAATCCCCCTCGCTCTCGCCAAGGCCGGTGAAGTCGAAGCGCAGGACGCCAATGCGTTTGCCGCTCATGGCGCGGGTGATGTTAACCGCCGCCTTGAGGTTCTTGGTGCAGGTGAAGCAGTGGGCGAATATGGCCCAGGCTATCGGCCGTTCGTCATCGGGGAATTCCATCCGGGCCGCCAACCGCTCTCCCCGCGAGTTCTGGAAGGTAACGCTTTTCGTGTTCATCCAAAGCCTCCTTTATGCCTCTCGGGGCGGCGCGCGCCCGCGACTGTCACGCTCGAACCCCGAAGTACGCTTAATTTTGCCTGCTAAATCCGCTACAGCAATGCTTTATCCCTTTTTTCTTTGCCGCGATTAGGATATATAACATCTTTCAGGGACTGCCTGTATTGCCATGCCTTTGTTCAGGAGTTTAACGATGTTTGCCATGTGGTCCATTAAAAAAAGGGTGATGGTCTCCGTCATCTGCCTCTGTTTAGCCGGCATCACCATCCTCGGTTTCTTCGCCTATCGCTACCAGATGCACCAGATGCGGGAAGGGCTGCGAGATCAGGCAAAAAACGACGGACAGCTCTTCGCCGCGATACTGTCAGCCGATGCCGAAGGGCTGGGGCGCGCCCATGCCGGCCTAGGCAGGGTCGAGGCGCTGCTGGCGCCCTTTGCCGCCGGCAACAGGGACGCGCTGCTTGCGGCGGCCGGGCCGGTCTTCGGCGAGATCCGCCGGAACAACAACATCACCCACATGTACTTCATCGCCCCGGACGGTAAGGTGCTGCTGCGGGTTCATAAGCCCGAACAGGAAGGCGATCTCCTGAAGAGGGCGACCTTTCTCAGGGCGAAGGAGACAAAAGAGCCGGCCAGCGGCCTCGAGATGGGTAAGAACTTCTTCTCGCTGCGCAGCGTCCGGCCGGTCTCCTTCCAGGGAAGGGCGCTCGGGTTCATGGAGATTGCCGAGGAGATCGACCACGTTTTCCAGCAGATGAAGCAGATCACCGGAAGCGAGGTGAGCCTCTTCCTGACCGACGATTTCCTGAGCAGCAAATCAGCCGAGTTGGGCAGCGAGAAGGTCGGTCCCTTCGCGATACTTTATCCCACCCAGAAGGAGACGGCCCTGGGGCTCGCGGCAGGCTTGCTTCCCGAAATGAAGCAGGCCCTGCAGGGGCCGAGGGTGAATATCGTCTCCTACCAGGGGGGGAAGTACCTGGTAGGGATGGGACCGGTTCAGGATGCCTCCGGTGCAACGGTTGGCGTACTCTTCTCCCACAAGGAGGTGAGTCCCCTTTTCTCCACCATGTGGAAAGGGGTCGCGGCCAGTCTCGGCATCCTGCTCGTCATCGTCCTTTCCTCGCTTTTGCTGCTCTACCTTTCCCTGAGAAGGAGCCTGAACCTCTTCGCAATGTTGAAGGAGCACATCGTGTCGGTGACCACGACCTGGGACCTGACCCGGCGGCTCAACATCGACTCTCACGACGAGATCGGGGAGATCGCCGCGGACTTCAACGCGATGACGGAGAAGCTCTCCGAGATGGTGCGGCAGGTAAACGGCTCCGGCGCGGAACTGGCGCGGATCTCCTCGAACCTGGTGCAGGTGTCGGGGACGGTACAGGGGGCGGCGGAGCGGCAGTCCCTTTCGGTGCAGGACGCCTCTTGCGCGATGACCCAGATAAGCGGTTCCATCAAGGGGGTGGCGCAGGGGGTGGAAGGGCTGTCGCAATCCGCCTCGGAGAGTTCCTCCTCGATCCTTGAGATGGCGTCCAGCGTGGAGGAGGTCGCCTTGAGCGCCGAGTCGCTGGCCCAGTCGGTGGACGAGGTCGGCTCCGCCATCATCCAGATGTCCGCCTCGATCAAGCAGGTGGGGAGGAATGCGGACGCCCTGATGGAGGAGGCGAGCGTCAACTCCTCCGCGATCGTCGAGATGGACAGTTCCATAAAAGAGGTGGAAAAAAACGCGCTGAACACCGTCGCCATCTCCGAGGCGGTCAGGCTCGACGCCGAGATCGGGAAAAGCGCCGTGGAGTCGACCATCCGCGGCATAAACGCCATCAAGGCCTCCTCGCTCATCACCTCCGAGGTCATCGCCAACCTCTCCAAGCGCGCCGGGGACATCGGCGCCATACTCTCGGTGATCGACGACGTGGCGGAACAGACCAACCTGCTCGCGCTGAACGCGGCCATAATCGCCGCCCAGGCGGGGGAGCACGGCAAGGGTTTCGCGGTGGTCGCAGGGGAGATCAAGCAGCTGGCCGAGCGCACCAGCAGCTCGACACGGAAGATTTCAGATGTGGTCAACGGCGTCCTGGATGAAACGGGGCGCGCGGTAACGGCCATAGGCCATGCCGAGCGGAACATCGCGGAAGGCGAGGCGCTGTCGCGAAAGTCGGGGGAAGCGCTGGAGAAGATCGTGAGCGGCGTGCAGAGGGCGACCGAGCAGGTGAACGGCATCGCGCGCGCCACCGCCGAGCAGTCCAGAGGGAGCAAGATGATCCGCGACACCACGGAACGGGTGACGGCGATGGTGAGGCAGATCGCCATATCGACCCGGGAGCAGGGGGACGGCAGCTCCATGGTCCTCTCCGCCGTGGAGAGGATGAAGCAGCTTACCGAGCAGGTGAAGAACTCGACGCGCGAGCAGAGCAACGTCGGCAACTTCATCGCCCGGTCGACGGAAAACATCACCGACATGATCCGGCGCATAAAGGGCGCCTGCGACGAGCAGAGCCGCGGTTCCGACCAGGTGCTTCCCGCGGTCGAGAGCATCAAGGCGGCCACGGAGAGCAACCTCGGGGCGGTCAAGGTGCTGGGCGAGACCATCTCGGCTCTCGCCACCCAGATCGCCGCGCTGCAAAACGAGATCGACAGGTTCCAGGTGGGGAGCTTTGCGCGGGAGGCTGAACCGGAAACCGGACCAAGCCCGATTGGACGCTGATTTACCTGATAAAGGCTGAGGCCCCCCCTTGACCTTCGCCTCTTGCTCTTGGCCTGCCGGAATCCCGTGTATAATTTTCTGCGGTTGCCGCGGATCGGCAAAAAAACTCGGCTTTCGGCATCAGGGGGTGCGCCATGTCCCACAAGGATTGCTCCTTCACCATCATGACCTACAACGTTCACCGCCTGATCGGCAACGACCGTCATACCTCCGCCGCCCGTATCGCCCAGGTGATCGACTGCTATCAACCCGATATCGTGGCCCTGCAGGAGCTGCCGGGCGCCAGGAGCCGTCCGGAAAAGGGGGGGGCTTGCCAGGACCTCGCCCACGAACTGGCTCTGCTGGTGGCGGCGGGCCGGCATTTCAACATGGAGCGGGAGCGTTGCGGCAACGTGGTGTTCAGCCGTTTCCCCATGCGCCTGGTCAGGGCGGGGGGGCTGCACCCGGAAACCAGCCGGCGCTCCATCGTGCCGCGGGGCGTACTTTGGGTGGAGATAGAGATCTGCGGCCGGCTCCTGCAGGTCATAAACACCCACCTGGGGCTTACCCCGCAGGAGCGGACCTCGCAGGTCAAGGTGCTTACCGGGCGGGAATGGCTGCAGCATCCCGAATGCCGTCCCCCCATCGTCCTTTGCGGCGATTTCAACGCCCTGCCCAGCTCGACCATCCACAAACGGCTGAAGATCGCCCTCAAGGATGAGCAGGAGAGCCTCAAGTTCGGCCACACCCAATGGACCTTCCCGAGCAATCTCCCCATAGTCAGATTCGATCATCTGTTCGTCACTCCCGAACTCATCGTGGAGAGCGTGCAGATCCCCCAGACAAAGCTGACCCGCGTCGCCTCCGATCATCTGCCGTTGGTCGCCAAGCTGCGTGTGGCTTGATCCTGCCAGGGCCTCAACTTATCATTAGAGATTTTGCCCGCCGAGGCGGAAAGCGCTAAAGTCATCGCTACCCGCGTCCGAAGAGTAGTTATTATCGCCTTGGACTACGTACTCGCGACGGAAAAACGGAGAGAAGCTATGAGTGAATTCACTGAAATGCCGGAAAATATGGAAGTGCAGGAAGTCATCATCGAGAGGGTCCTGCAGAACACCGGGGCCCTGCTGGAAATCTGCCTGGTGAAGAATGGTCCGCAATACGAAGCCGCCCTGTTCTTCAGCAAAAAGTACAAGCCCGGCCCTCCGCTGCCGCGCCCGCTTGAGACCGTTTCCGGGCAGTCGACGCATTGGATGGGTGTGCGTCCTAAGGTGGGCCTGACGGAGGAGGAGGCGGAAAAAATCATCTACGAGGTGAAGGGGCTGAACGCGCTGCACCGCATCCAGATGAAGGACACTTGGGGCAACCTGCTGGATTGCGTCTGATCCCGCTTTTCCGGCATTGTCATAGGAAAGGGCCGCTCCCGTTTGACGGGAAGCGGCCCTTCTTTTTATCCACAGCGTGGGCGAACCATCGCTAGCCCGGTCGCGATCCTCCGGCGGCTACATCTCCACCCTTGTCACGACACCCTGCAGCTTTGTGGGCGGAAGCTTGTAGAACTGCACGAAGTTCGGGGTCAGCTTCTTGATCACGGCGAACAGCTTCCAGACCGGGTTCCTGGTCTCTATATCCTCGACCCCGTAGAAGATCACCTTCTCGGAGATGCCGTTGTCCTTGAGCTGCTTCTCTATGTCCAGGACGGTCATGTAGCCTGCGCTGATCTGGAAGAACTCGAGGCCGGTCCCGACATCCTTCTTGTGACGGCAGATGTTGCCGAACGGCTCGTCGGTGCGCACTATGGAGATCAATATGTTGCGTTCATAGATGATGTTCGAGCGGATCATGCAATGGACGATATAAGGCGGTATCACGTCCACCGCCTTGAGAAAGAAGAGCGCGGAACCGGGGATGTTTTTCCCCTTGGAGTAGATCTGCTCGTAGGAAAGCAGGAACGTCTCCAGATCCAGCGGGCGCAGGGCGCGGTACAGGTAGCGCTGGCCGTTGGTCCAGACCAGGATGGTGACGAACGGTATGGAGGCGAGGATTAGCGACCAGTATGCGCCGTGCGAGAATTTGGAGAAGGTGGAGATGAAGTAGATCAGGTCGATCACGGCTATCGCAGCTACGATGGGCACTTTCCATTTCTTGGTGGTTTTGGAGAAAACCATGATCATCATGATGGCCGTTATGGTCATGGAACCGGTCACCGCCATGCCGTAGGCTGCCGCCAGGTTGCCGGATTTCTGGAAGAAGAACATCACGAAGATCACGGCGCACATAAGCATCCAGTTCACCGCCCCGATGTAGATCTGGGACTGGATATGGGTGGAGGTGTAGTCTACCTTGAAAAGCGGCATGAGGCGGGTGGTTATTCCCTGGTAAATGATGGAGAAGACGCCGCTGATGATTGCCTGGGAGGCGATGATGGTCGCCAGTATGGTCAGAATCAGGAACGGGATGTAGAGCATGGGAGCCTGGTTCTGGATCATGGCGAACAGTATGTTCTTGGTCTCGGGGTGCTCGAGCAGGAACGCGCCCTGGCCCAGGTAGTTCAGGTAAAGCGCTCCGAAAACGTAGTACCAGGCCCGGATGATCGGCTTTTTGCCCAGGTGGCCCATGTCGGCGTAGAGCGCCTCGCCGCCTGTGGCGCAAAGGATCACCTCGGAGAGGACGAAGAAGCCGGCGAGCCCGTTGTCGCGAAAGAATTCCACCGCGTACCAGGGGTTTATCGCCGCGACAATGCCGGGGGTCCCGGAGACGGAGACCACCCCCGACACAAACAGCGAGCCGAAATAAAGGACCATGACCGGGCCGAAGATGCCGGCCATCTTGTCGGTGCCGCGCGACTGGAAGAAGAACAAGGAGACGGCGATCAAGGCCGCGATCACCACCAGGAACCCCTGGCGGGTCCCCTCCAGGCCGGGAATGAGGAGCATCCCCTCCACGGCGGAGAGGATCGAGATGGCCGGGGTGATCACCCCGTCGCCCAAAAGGAGCGACACCCCCAGGAAGGAGAGAAAGCCGGCAAAGCCGAGCACGCGCCCCTTCCTGAAGAGCTTGATGATGATCTCCCTGAGGACGATCTCGCCCCCCTGTCCCTTCTTGCCGAGGCTCATCGCCAGCCAGGCGTACTCGGCCGTCACCAGGATGGTCATGGTCCAAAAGACCAGGCAGAGGATGCCGTAGACGTTGGCCACGGTCGGCTTGGTCAGGGCAAAGACCACGGTCAGTGTGTATATGGGGCTGGTTCCGATATCACCGAACACCAGGCCCAGGGCCTTTACGATGCCGCCCCAGTATGAATCTTCATGTTTTTGCATGGGTCAGCGGTCCTCTGTTAATTAATAGCGCAGCATCTTATATCACTTGGCCCGGGGCAATACAACAGTCTCGATGTTTTGCCTAGCATCTCGGCAACTTACACGATTATGGCGGGGAGTGGGGCTCGCCCAGCCTTGCGCCATGCCCCATCTACATTGCAATAGGGTACGTCAAATGGTATAAGTCTCGTCGCCGTCGAACATGTTGACGTTGGAGAGGTTTTGGCGCGCGTCAATCGCCGCCCCGGAAAAGGAAAAGGATTGCCATCACCATGCCCAGTTTCATGCTCAGGCTAAGACCCAGGGATAGCCACGAGTCGGGGTGGCGCATCGTCATGCGCGACGTCGGCGTCTTGCAGATTCTGCTCAGCACCGGCATGCTACTGTCGCTTCTCGTGTCCCTGCTTTACGGCGAGCTGTACAACGCGTTGAGCTTCCTGGCGGCGGCCGGGGTCACCGCTGCATTCGGCACGGTCGCTTATCGAACCTGCCGTAGCGCCGCGGAACCGAAGCGCCGCCACGCCATGGTCATCGCCGGCGCGGGCTGGCTTTTGGGCGCGGTATTCGGGGCACTCCCCTTTCTGTTCGCGGCCTACCTGACTCCCGCGGAGGTTGCCCAGGCCTTCGTCCCGGCGGGCGAGGGCTACCAGTCGAGCCTGGCCTATTTCCGCAACCCGCTGCATGCCGTCTTCGAGAGCATGAGCGCCTACACGACCACGGGGCTCACCATGGCGGTGCACGAACCGTCCATCGGACACGGTCTGCTTTTCTACCGCTCCCTGGCGCAATGGATCGGAGGCGCCGGCGTGATCGTGCTTTCCCTGGCCATCATGCCCCGCCCGCGCGCCCTGGGCGACCTGGAGCTGTATCAATCGGAAACAGCCGGCACCAAGCTCCGTCCGACCATCGTCGGCACGGCCCGCGCGATATGGAAGGTTTACAGCGTCATCACCGCCCTGGTCGTCGTCTACCTTTTCCTGGCGACCCTTATCATCCTCCCCGACTACGGGTGGATGCCGAGCCTCTTCGACGCCGTCAACCATGCCATGACCGGCCTGGCGACAGGAGGGTTCAGCACCCTCGACGACAGCATCGCCGGGTATCGCTCCTACGCCATGGACATGGTTCACGTCCCGCCGATGGTCCTGGGGGCCATCGCACTTCCGCTCTACTACCGTTTCCTGCATGAACGCGATCCGCGCGTGTTCTGGCGTGACCCGCAGTTCCGCTCCATGATGCTGGTTTTCGCCGTCCTGATACCGTCGCTCGTGCTGCTGCTTCAAGGAACGCCCGCCGTCTCCGATCCCGTCCGCGAGGCGATCTTCCAGGTGGTCAGCGGCGTCTCCGGCACCGGATGGCAGACCTCGAACATCGCGGACTGGAGCGCCCCGGCCGTGCTGCTCCTTGCCTGGGGGGGGATGATCGTCAGCGGAAGCGCCGGATCTACGGTGGGCGGCATCAAGCTCATTCGCGGCTATATCCTGCTGCGCGCCGTGGGGTGGCGGGTCCGCAAGTCGTTCCTTCCGCCCGAGGCGATGGTCCCGTTCCGGGTCGGGGACCGCAACCTGCGCTCCGACGCGATGCAGCGCGAGGTCGGCGACGCCGCTGTCTTCTCCCTGCTCTACCTCCTGATTCTAGGCGTTTCCGTGATCATCGTCGCCCACCAGATGGGTCCGGGCTTCACCCTCGCCGACGCCATGATGGAATCGATCTCCGCGCAGAGCACCGTGGGGCTTTCCGCGGGCATCACCGATCCGGGGATGCCCGTCACCCTCGAACTGTTGTTCATCTTCCAGATGTGGGTGGGGCGACTGGAGATCTTCCCCGTGATCATCCTGCTCATGGCGCTTGTGCCGCGCAGATGGAGGTACTGATGTATGTAGTGATCGTTGGAGCCGGAGAAGTGGGGAGTCATGTGGCGCGCATCCTGGTGGACGAGGGGCACGACGTCGCCTTGGTCGAGATGGAAGAGGGGCTGGCGCGCAGGTTGGACGCCACCCTTAACGCCCTCGTGGTGCACGGCAGCGGTGTCAGCCCGGCCGTCCTGCAGCGCGCCGGCGTGGACCGGGCGGATCTTCTTCTGGCCGTCACCGCCGTGGACGAGGTGAACCTGATTGCCTGCATGACGGCCCGCAAGTACGGCGGCAGCCAGTTGCGCGCCGTGGCGCGGGTCCGACAGTCCCAGCACGTCACGGGAGACCTGGCGCTGAGCGCCCGGGACCTGGGGCTGGACGCGCTGATCAGCCCCGAGGAGGCCATCGCCAACTTGACCATCGAGATCCTGCATTACGGCGGGACGGGGGAGATGCGCGAGCTGGCCGGAGGGAAGCTGGTGCTGGTCGGCATGGCGCTTGGCGCCGACTCCCCCCTGGTGCACGAGACGCTCGCCGAGCTGCGCGGGGACCTGCCGACGGAGTCTCTCGTGGTGGCGGTGCAGGGGCACGAGGGGGTTCGCATCCCCACCGGCGCAGACCGCCTCCAGGTGGACGAGCGGGCCTTCATCCTCACCATCCCGCAGAACCTGACCGAACTGACCATACTTTCCGGGCAGCCGTGGTACCGGGTGCAGCGGACCCTGATAGTCGGCTGCGGCGACACCGGACTGGCGCTGGCCCGCAGGCTGGAGAGCGAAAAAATCACCTCGACCATCATCGAGAAGGATCAGGACCGGGCGGAGCTCGTCGCCGGGCTGCTGCCGCGCTCGCTCATCCTTCACGGCGACGGCTCCGACCCGGAGTTCCTCCGGAGCCGGATCGAGGAGGGGCGGATAGATGCGGTGGTGGTATTGCTGGAAGACCCCGAGAAGTCGGTTTTGATAGGGATTTTCGCCAAATCGCTGGGGGCGCGCAAGGTCATCGTTCGCTGCGACAAGCCGGCGTACGGCCAGCTCGCCAGCGAGCTTGGCATAGACGCCGTCATCAGCCCCAAGCGGGCCATGACCGACGCCATCCTGCGCTACGTGCGCAGGGGAGCGGTACGGTCGACCCTGGTGCTCGGGGAGCACGACGCCGAGGTCATCGAGTTCAGGGTCCCCGAGCGCCCCGCCCACCCCGATCTGGTCGAAAAGGCGCTCAAGGATCTTAGCTTCCCGAAAGGCGTGCTTGTCGGGGCGGTGATCAGGAGCGGCAAGGTGTTCATTCCCTCCGGGTCCACCGTGCTTCGACCGGGAGACGACCTGTTGGTCGTGTGCCGGCTGGAAGCGCTCCATAGCCTAGAGGAGCTGCTCGCCTGAGGCTGTCCGGGGTCGGCTCCTTCCTCGGATGTGCCAGGCTGAAAAATAAATTATCTTTGGAGATTTCATGAAAATAGCAGAACTGCTCAATCCCGCCGCCATTGCCGACGATCTGAAGGCGGAAAACAAGGACGACGCCCTCGCCGAACTCGCCGACGCCCTCATGCGGGTCGAAAAGGGGCTGGATCGCGACGAGGTGATCCGTGTCTTGCAGGAGCGTGAACATCTGGGGAGCACCGGAATCGGCCACGGCCTGGCGATCCCGCACGGCAAGCTGAACGATATCGACCGGATGCTGCTCTGCTTTGGCCGCAGCCGGGGCGGCATAGATTTCGACTCGATGGACGGCGAGCCGGCGCACCTCTTTTTCCTGCTGCTTGCCCCGGTCGATGCGGCCGGCGAGCACCTGAAAACGCTGGCGCGCATCTCCAAGCTGCTCAAGGATGCCGGGGTTCGGCAGCGCCTTCTGGATGCCGCCGGAAGCGAGGCCCTTTTCCGCATTATCCGCGAAGAAGAGGGGAAGCTTCCCTGAGGGGGAGGCGCCGCTCCATCTTGTAACCGAAGTAGCCACCGGCTCGCCTCGGGCAAAACCCCGTTTGAGCTTGACATTTCCCGGCTTTCCTTGTAGTTTTAGTCGTTTTTCTCATGGCTTGAATCGCTACCGGAGGCCGCTTAAATGGACTACAAAGAAACGCTCAATCTCCCCGTTACCAACTTCCCGATGAAGGGAAATCTCCCCCAGCGCGAACCCGAGATGCTGAAACAGTGGGAGCAGGACGCGCTATATACCAAGATTGAAGAGGCGGGCCAGGGCAGGCCGCGCTATGTCCTGCATGACGGCCCCCCGTACGCCAACGGTCATATCCATATCGGGCATGCCCTGAACAAGATCCTGAAAGACATCGTCCTCAAGAGCAAGCGGATGAACGGCTTCGACGCCCCTTACGTTCCGGGGTGGGATTGCCACGGTCTCCCCATCGAGTTGCAGGTGGAGAAGAACCTCGGCTCCAAGAAGCGCGACATCACCAAGCTGGAGATGCGCAAGCTCTGCCGCGAGTACGCCGCCAAGTTCGTGGCGATCCAGCGCGCCGAGTTCGAGCGCCTGGGGATCTTCGGAGAGTGGGACAACCCCTACCTGACCCTGCACCACAGCTATGAAGGGGCGATAGCCCGCGAACTGGCCCGCTTCGCCGAGAACGGCGGCCTCTACAAGGGGAAGAAGCCGGTGCATTGGTGCTCGTCCTGCGGCACGGCGCTCGCCGAGGCAGAGGTGGAGCACGCGGACCACAAGTCCCCCTCGGTCTTCGTGAAGTTCGCGCTGAAGGAGGACCTCGGTTCGGCAGTGCCGGCGCTTTCCGGCAAGACCTGCTCCATGGTGATCTGGACCACCACCCCCTGGACCCTTCCGGCCAACCTCGCCGTTGCGCTGCACCCGGAACTTGAGTACGCGGCTCTCCTGGTGAACGGAGAGATCGTCATCGTAGCCGACGGGCTGAAGGAGAGCTTCCTGAAGGAGATCGGCGCGCAAGGGGAGACGGTAGCCACCTTCCCCTCCACGATCCTCGAGAAAAGGCTCTGCCGGCACCCCTTCTACGACCAGGACTCCGTCATCCTGCTGGGCGACCACGTGACGCTTGAGGCGGGCACCGGCTGCGTGCACACGGCGCCGGGCCACGGCCAGGAAGACTACGAGCTCGGCCTCAAGGAAGGGCTGGACATCTACAACCCGGTCGACAACCGCGGGCGCTTCTACGAGAACATCGAGTTCTTCGCCGGTCAGTTCGTCTTCGACGCCAACAAGCTGGTCATCGAGAAGCTGATCGAGGTGGGGGCGCTCCTGGGGCAAAAAGAGATCTCCCACTCCTACCCGCACTGCTGGCGCTGCAAGAAGCCGGTCATCTTCCGGGCCACCGAGCAGTGGTTCATCTCCATGGAGAAGAACGGCCTGCGCCAAAACGCCCTGACCGAGATAAACAACGTGAACTGGATCCCCAAGTGGGGCAAGGAGCGCATCTACGGCATGATCGAGAACCGCCCGGACTGGTGCGTCTCCAGGCAGCGTTCCTGGGGGGTGCCGATCGCGGCGTTCTACTGCAAGAGCTGCGGCGAGGTGATGGCCGATGGCGCCGTCATGCACCACGTGGCCGACCTCTTCGCCGAGCACAGCTCCGACATCTGGTACGACTGGGATGCCGCCGCCTTCCTGCCGGAGGGGACCAGCTGCCCCAGCTGCGGCAAGGCCGAGTTCGACAAGGAGAGCGACATCCTGGACGTCTGGTTCGATTCCGGCGTCTCGCACGCGGCCGTTCTGGAGCTCCGCCCGAACCTGGGCTCCCCGGCCGACATGTACCTGGAGGGAAGCGACCAGCACCGCGGCTGGTTCCACTCCTCGCTGCTGGCGAGCGTCGGCACCCGGGGCCGCGCCCCCTACAAGAACGTGCTGACCCACGGTTTCGTCATGGATGGCAGCGGCCGCAAGATGAGCAAGTCGGTAGGAAACGTGGTTGCGCCCGAGGACGTCATCAAGAAGTTCGGCGCTGACGTGCTGAGACTCTGGGTAGCCGCGCAGGATTACCGCGAGGACCTGCGCATCTCCCAGGAGATCCTGACCAGGCTCTCCGAGAGCTACCGTCGCATCAGGAATACCTGCCGCTACATCCTCGGCAACATCCACGATTTCGAGCCGGAAACCCAGAGCGTGCCCTATGCCGACATGCCCGAGATCGACCGCTGGGCCATGCATCAACTGGAGCTTTTGAAGGAGAAGGTGCTCGCCTCCTACAACGACTGCGAGTTCCATATCCTGTATCACGCGGTGAACGGCTTTTGCACCGTCGAGATGAGCTCCTTTTACCTCGACATCCTGAAGGACCGGGTCTACACCAGCCGCGACTCCTCCATCGCCAGGAGAAGCGCCCAGACGGTCATGTACAACATCCTGGACTCGCTGGTGCGGATCATGGCGCCGGTGCTCTCCTTTACCTCCGAGGAGGTCTGGGCCGTCATGCCGGGCAAGCGCGAGGCGAGCGTGCACCTGGCGCTCTTCCCGGCGCTCACGCCGGAAGTGAAGGACGAGGCGCTTTCGCTGCGCTGGGAAAAGATGATGAAGGTGCGCTCCGAGGTCTCCAAGGCGCTGGAGCTTGCCCGGGTCAAGAAGGTGATCGGGCATTCGCTGGATGCGGCGGTCGCCATCAAGGCCTCCGGAGACACGGCGCAGCTGTTGCGGGAATTCGAGGGGGAGTTGGCGCAGATCTTCATCGTTTCCAAGGCGGGAACCGCGGCCGAGCTTTCCGGTGAGACCTACCGGTCGGAAGGAGGGGAGGGGCTGGAGATACAGGTTATCGCCGCTCCCGGCGAGAAGTGTGAGCGCTGCTGGTGCTATGACGAGGAGATCGGCCGGGATGCCGAGCACCCGACCCTCTGCCCGAAGTGCCTTGCCGCGGTGAAATAGGCTATGAAACTTAGATATCAAATCCTTCTGACGATTTCGGCGTTAGTGCTGGTCCTGGACCAGGCGACCAAGGTCTATATCGACAGGACCATGGCGCTGCACAGCTCCATCACCGTGGTGGAAGGGTTCTTCAACCTCACCTACCTGCGCAACAAGGGGGCGGCTTTCGGGGTTCTTGCCGATTCCGCCTACCGGATCCCTTTCTTCCTGCTGGTCTCTTCGGTGGCGGCCCTGGTCATTCTGGTTGTCATCAAGCGCCTGCGCGAGGATCAGAGGATAGCCGCCGTTTCGCTCTCGCTCATCTTCTCCGGCGCGATCGGCAACCTGATCGACAGGGTGAGGCTGGGCGAGGTGATCGACTTTCTCGACGTCCATTGGAAGGGGCATCACTGGCCCGCCTTCAACGTCGCCGATTCCGCCATCTGCGTCGGGGTTTTCCTGCTCGCCGTCGAGATGTTCATGGAGGAGCGCCGTGAGAAGAAGGAGGCGCTGGAGAAAAAGAAGGGGCTAGACAAGGAGTGAGCTGAAAAGCTCCCTTATCTCGGGCGGCAGGCGCCGCGCCCGCATTTCCGGTCCGACGCAGGCAAGCGTCACCCGCGCATCAACCAGCAGCTTGCCGTCCTCCTTCCTTATCACCTGCTGAGAGGCTACGAAGGAGCTGTTCCTCATGGCCGAGATCTGTGTCTCCACCACGAGGAGGTCGTCCAGTTGAGCCGGCGCCCGGTAGTTCGCCTCGATCGCCACCACCGGGAAGATGATCCCCATGTCGTGCATGGCACGCACCGAAAGCCCGTGCCCCCTCAGGAATTCCGTCCTGGCCCGCTCCATGAAGCAGATGTAGTTGGCGTGGTACACCACCCCCCCAGCATCGGTATCCTCGTAATAAATCCTTACTTCCACGGCGTCCCCCCGGAAATTGTTCGCAGGAGCGGCAGGAATGCCGCTCCTGCAAGATTGCGCTAAACCTCGATCGTTTCTTCGCCCAGGATCTGGTCGTACACCGCCCGTACCGCGCCGGTGACCCTTTCGTAGTCGGCCATGAGCGCCTCGCCCGGATTCTTGAGCAGGGTGTCGTAGCCGAGCCTGCGGGCCAGCTTGTTCAGGTACTTGAGTGGCCCTCCCAGGTCGTTCATGGAGTAGTCGTGGATGATGCGCAGGCGGTTCTCCAACCGGCGCAGGAAACGGTACCCCGCGGCGAGCGCCTGGTAATCCTCTTCCGTGAGTATGGCGAGTTGCCGCATCGCCTCCAGGGTGAGAAGGGTGTTGCAGCTGCGGATCTCCCGGTGCTCGTGGCCGTGCTTTAACTGCAGGAACTGGATGATGAATTCGACGTCCACCATGCCGCCGCGGCCGGTTTTTATGTTGTAGCTCCCGGTAGTCTCCTTGGCGAGCTCGTTCTCCATGCGCATGCGCAGCCGGTGGATCTCGCTTCTCACCTGCTGATCGGCGCCGGCTCCGTAGACCGCGTGTTCGATCACCTGATCTATCGCCTCTTTCAACTGCGGCTCCCCGCAGGCGACCCGCGCCTTGGTGAGCGCCTGGCGCTCCCAGATCTGGGATTCGCCGGCGTGGTAGCTCCGGAACGCCTCCAGCGAGGTGACCAGCGGGCCGGCGTTACCCGAGGGGCGCAGCCTGGTGTCGATCTTGTAGACGTACCCTTCGCGGGTCTGGGTGGTCAGCACCAGGATGATCTTTTGCCCCAGCTTGGAGAAGTACTCGCGGTTGGTGATGGTCTTTTCGCCGTCCGTGTTCCCCTGTCCTTCGTAAATGTAGATGATGTCCAGGTCGGAGTGGTAGTTGAGCTCGAACCCCCCGAGCTTCCCCATGGCGACCACGGCGAAGGTCGCCTCATGGACGGTCCCGTCTTCGTTTCGCACCTGGGGGCGGCCGAAACGGGTCAGCTCGCCGGCCGCCAGGCGGCAGGCGGCAGCCAGGCAGACATCGGCCAGGTCGGTGAGCTGCCGCGCGACTTCGGGCTGCTTCATCTTGCCGTAGATGTCGTTCATCCCTATGCGCAGGAATTCCTCGTGCCGGTAGCTCCGCATCGCGTCGAGCTGCTCCTCGAAGCCGTCGGCCTGGGAAAGGAAGCCGTCCAGCTCCCGGGCCATGGTGGCGCGCTCCTTCTGCAGGTAGGCGTAGCCGCGGGTGGTCATGCTGTCGAGGAGCTCGGGGTGCCCGATGAAGATCTTGGAGAGAAACTCGGACATGCCGAACATAGAGGTGAGCAGCTTCAGGATGTCGCGGTTCTCCGCCAGGAGCGCGTAAAAGGAGGAGCGGGTCCTGATCGCGGAAAGAAAACGCTCCAGGTTTGCGAGGGCCAGATCCGGGTCGGGCGAGGCGAAAACCTCCTGCAGGAAGAGCGGGGCGATCTTCTCCAGGGTGCGCCTCCCCTGTTCGGTCAGGTTCAGCTTGGCGGGACCGTCGCGCAGTACGAGGAGGTTCCGGTAGGCGGCGTCCGGGTGCTCGAAGCGCCGCTCCTCAAGCATGTCCTTGATCAGGTCCGGATCGGCCTTGGGATCGAAGAAGAAGTAGACCTCCGGGAGCACTTCTTCCTTGATCCGCTCGTCCCGCGACAGGAACAGGTCGCCGTAGATCGCGGAGACGGCATGCCGGTGCAGTTCGAGCGCCTCCTTGAAACGTTCGGCGCCGTCTATCCTCAGGTACCCGCAGCGTCTCGCCAGGGCGTGCATCTCCTCTTCCTTTCTCGGGAGGGCATGGGTCTGGCGCTCCTGCACCACCTGGATCCTGTGCTCCACGGTGCGCAGGAAGCGGTAGGCCTCGGAAAGCGCCGTGCAGTCGGCCTCCTTGATGATGCGCGACTCCTTGAGGGTCTGCAGCGCGGTCAGTGAGTTCCTCTCGCGAAGCCTCGGGTTCTTCCCGGCATAGACCAGCTGGAGCGCCTGGATGAAGAATTCGATCTCCCGGATGCCGCCACGTCCGAGCTTGATGTTTACCTCGCCCTCCTGCGACCTCGCCAGGGAGACGTCGATGCGTTTCTTCATCGACATCATGTCCTCGATCAGGTTGTAGTCCAGGTAGCGCCGGTAGATGAACGGGTCGAGCGCCGCCAGTATCTCCTCGCCCAGTTCGAGCGAGCCCGCCACCGGACGTGCCTTCATCATGGCGGCGCGCTCCCAGGATTGCCCCCACGATTCGTAGTAGACCTCGGCCGAGCGCATGGAGGTGGCCAGATCGCCGGCCTTGCCGTCCGGCCGCAGCCCCATGTCCACCCGGAAGACGAAGCCGTCCTCGGTGACCTGCGATATGGCGCGGCTCACCATCTCGGCGATCTTGGTGAAAAAGGCGTGCAGGGAGAGTTTTCCCTTGAAGCCGCCCCGGCCATCGGGAACGCCGGCGCTCTCCCCCTTGTCCGAGGAGTAGAAGTAGATCAAGTCGATGTCGGAGGAGAAGTTCAACTCGCGGCCGCCCAGCTTCCCCATGCCGATGATGGTGAACTCAGCCTCGACCATTCCGGAGGCGCTCTGCTGGAGGGGGGTGCCGTGCTCGCGGACCAGTTCGCGCAGGGCGCTCTCGTAGGCGATCTGCAGGGTGGCCGCGGCAAGCGAGGCGAGTTCCCGGGTCACTTCCTCAAGGGGAGCCAGCCCGTTCAGGTCGCGCGCGGCGATGCGCAGGATCTCCGAGTACTTGAACCGGCGCAGTTGGGAGAACACCTCGGAGTAGGCGATCTCTTCGGGGATCCGACCGCGCAGCGCCGAAAGCATCTCGGACTCGCTCCGGCTGCGCATGATATCGCGCTCCAGAAAGAGCCGATGAAAGTAAGCGGGGTCTTTGCAGATGATGTTGGTGAGGAAGGGGGAGGAACCGCAGATATTCATCAGTTGCGCGATCAGGGCCCGGCGGGAACAGAGATCGCGCAGCGCCTCTTGTCCCACCGTGATGCTGATGCGCTCGACCCCGTTCAGCGCCATGTCGGGAAGCGGGGTGGCGAGAGCGGCGACGGCCAGCTCCACCAGCCGTTCCTTGGGGAGCATCCCGTCCAAAAGCCGCAGGTTCTCGGCCGAGCGGGCGCCGTAGCTGAATCCACCCCGCTCCAGGAGCTGGGGCAGTTCCGCCGTCGCCTGGCCGGTCAGGGCGGCGAGCAGCTCGCCGGCGAAGCTGGAGAGGCGGCTCATAAACCGACCAGGGCCTTCAGCTCCCTTTCGTAATCGCCGCGCACCACCCCTTTTTCCGTGATGATGCCGGTTATATAGCGGGCGGGGGTGACGTCGAAGGCGGGATTCCTCACCTTGACCCCTTCCGGCGCGATGCCCGCGCCCTGGACCCGGGTCACCTCTTCGGCCGCCCGTTCCTCGATCGGTATCTGGTCGCCGTTGGCGAGCTTCAGGTCGAGGGTCGAGATGGGGGCCGCCACGTAGAAGGGGATCCTGTTTTCCTTGGCGAGGACCGCCACGCTGTAGGTGCCGATCTTGTTGGCGGTATCGCCGTTGGCGGCGATGCGGTCGGCACCCACCACGCAGAAGTCGATTTCGCCGCATTTCATGAGCCAGCCGGCCATGTTGTCCGTGATGAGCGTGACCGGGATGGAGTCCTTCATCAATTCCCAGGCGGTGAGGCGCGCCCCCTGGAGCCAGGGGCGGGTCTCGTCGGAGAAGACGCGGATCCCCTTGCCGGCTTCGTGGGCGGCGCGGATCACGCCGAGCGCCGTGCCGTAGCCGGCCGTGGCGAGCCCGCCTGCGTTGCAGTGGGTCAGGATGGAAGCCCCCTCCTTGACCAGCGCGGCGCCGTGTCTGCCGATCTCCTTGCAGATGCCGAGATCCTCGCACTCGATGCTGATCGCCTCGGCCTTCAGCAGTTCACGGATCGAGTTGAGGTCGAGTTCGCGATGCTGCATTGCGACCCGTTTCATCCGCTCCAGCCCCCAGAAGAGGTTCACCGCCGTGGGCCTGGTGCGGCCGAGCACGTCGCAGACGTTTTCCAGCTGGCGATAGAAGGTGTCGAAGCTGTCGGCGATGATCTCGCGTGCCCCGAGCGCCACCCCCATGGCGGCGGCGATGCCGATGGCCGGAGCGCCGCGCACCACCATGCCGCGGATCGCCTGGGCCACGCCGTTGAAATCGGCGTACTCGTTGTAGACCTCCTCGGCGGGGAGCCGGGTCTGGTCTATCATGATCACCTTGTTGTCGCGCCACTCTATGGTTCTGAAGGACATGTCGATACCTCTAAACGGGGGAAGAAGTCCCCTTGCGAAAGGGGGGCGCCGGCTAGCCGTTCAATTTTTTAAGCAGCAGCTCGTTCACCAGGGCGGGGTTCGCCTTCCCCTTGGAGGCGCGCATCACCTGGCCCACGAAGAAGCCGAAAAGGGTTTCCTTGCCGCCTCTGTACTCGGCCAACTGACCGGCGTTCTTCTCGAGCACCTCGTCGATCATCGTTTCGATGGCGCCGGTGTCGGATACCTGGACCAGGCCCTTCTCCTGCACGATTACGGCGGGGGGCTTGCCGGTCTTGTACATCTCGTCGAAGACGGTCTTGGCGATCTTCCCGGAGATGGTGCCGTTTTCGATCAGCTTCAGCAGTTCTGCCAAAAGCGCCGGGGTGACCGGGCAGTCGGAGATCCCCTTGCCGTCCTCGTTCAGGGCGCGCGTCACCTCGCCCATGACCCAGTTGGAGACGGTCTTGGCCTGTCCGAAAAGGGCGAGCGTCTCCTCGAAGTAGTGGGCCAGCTCGCGGCTGGCGGCGAGCACCTCCGCGTCGTACTCCGGGAGTCCCAGCTCTGCGGTGAAGCGGGTACGCTTCGCCTCGGGGAGTTCGGGCAGCGTGGCGCGCACCTCCTCGATCCATTCCTTGGATACGATCACCGGGACCAGGTCCGGGTCCGGGAAATAGCGGTAGTCGTGCGCCTCTTCCTTGCCGCGCATGGAACGGGTGGTGCCTGTGTTCGGGTCGAAAAGGCGGGTCTCCTGGATGATGCGGCCCCCCTCGTCCAGGATCTCGGCCTGGCGCTCCATTTCGTACTCGATCGCCTGCTTGATGAAACGGAAGGAGTTGATGTTCTTCAGTTCCGCCCGGGTGCCGAAGACGGTGGAGCCCACCGGCATGAGCGAGACGTTGGCGTCGCAGCGAAAGCTCCCCTCTTCGAGGTTGCCGTCGCAGATCCCCAGGTAGACCACGATCTGGTGCAACTTCTTGAGGTAGGCGATAGCCTCTTCCGGGGAGCGCATGTCCGGCTCGGAGACCACCTCAAGAAGAGGGGTGCAGGCGCGGTTCAGGTCGACGCAGGAGTCGTCGCCGACCCCCGGCAGATCCGCGTGAACCAGCTTCCCCGCGTCCTCCTCCATGTGAATCCGGGTGATGCCGATCCGTTTCTTCTCCCCCTCCACCTCGATGTCCAGATGACCGCCCAGGCAGATGGGGAGGTCGAACTGGCTGATCTGGTATCCCTTCGGGAGGTCCGGGTAGAAGTAGTTCTTCCGGGCGAACACGGAGCGCTCCGTGATGGAGCAGTTGGTGGCGAGTCCCGCGCGGATGGCGTACTCGACCACCTTCCGGTTCAGGACCGGCAGCGCGCCGGGAAAGCCCAGGCAGACGGGGCAGGTCTGCGAGTTCGGCTCCGAGCCGAAGCGGGTAGAGCAGCCGCAGAAGATCTTGGTGTTGGTGGTGAGCTGGGTGTGCACCTCAAGCCCGATGACGACCTGGTATTTCATAGATGAGCTCCAAAATCAAAACCTGTTGGCCACGGAGGAAATCCGAGCAAATCTGAGAGAGACGTAAAACCAAAAGCCCTTGGGGTAAAGACAAGACCCCTGAACCATACGTCTTGCCGCCTCGCCTTACAGCGTCGCCTTTTTCAGGTGCCACTGGGTCTCCCTCTCGAAGGAGTAGGCGGCGTTCAGGATCGACTGCTCGTCGAACGGCTTGCCGATCAGCTGCAGCCCTATCGGGAGCCCGGACGCGCTGAAGCCCGCAGGGACGGAGAGGGCGCAGGTTCCGGCCAGGTTCACCGGTATGGTGAAGATGTCGGAGAGATACATCTGCAGCGGGTCGGCCAGTTTTTCCCCGATGCGAAAGGGGGGGGTCGGCGCGATCGGGGTGAGCAGCAGATCCACTTCCCGGAAAGCGTCCAGGAAATCCTGCCGGATCAGGGTGCGCACCTTCTGGGCCTTCAGGTAATAGGCGTCGTAATAGCCGGAGGAGAGCGCGTAGGTGCCGAGCATGATCCTGCGCTTGACCTCGGCGCCGAAACCCTCGGCGCGGCTTCTGGCATACATCTGGGCCAGCCCCCTGGCCGTTTCGCTGCGGTGCCCGAAGCGGACGCCGTCGTAGCGGGCCAGGTTGGAGCTCGCCTCCGCCGTCGCGACCAGGTAGTAGGTGGCGACCGCGTACTCGGTGTGCGGCAGGCTCACCTCCCTGATCTCGGCGCCCAGGCTCTTGTAGAGCGCGATCGCCTCGTCCATGGCGCGCTTCACGTCGGGATCGAGCCCCTCGATGAAGTACTGCTTGGGAAGACCGATCTTGAGCCCCTTGACGCCGTTGCCAAGGGCGGCCAGGTAGTCGGGGACCGGGGTGTTGACGGAGGTCGAATCGAGCGGGTCGTAGCCGGCTACCGCGCCGAGCATGATGGCCGCGTCGGTGACGTCGCGGGTCAGCGGTCCCACCTGGTCCAGCGAGGAGGCGTAGGCGATGACGCCGTAGCGGGAGACCCGGCCGTAGGTGGGCTTTAGCCCCACGCAGCCGCAGTGGGAGGCGGGCTGGCGGATGGAGCCCCCCGTGTCGGTACCGAGCGTAGCCGTCGCGGATTGCGCCGCGATGGCGGCTGCCGAGCCGCCCGAGGAGCCGCCCGGGGTGCATTCCAGGTCCCACGGGTTTTTCGTCGCGCCGAAGTAGCTCGACTCGGAGGAGGAGCCCATGGCGAATTCGTCCTGGTTCAGTTTGCCGACGATCACGGCGCCCTGCTCCTTCAGGCGGGCTACCGCGGTGCCGTCGTAGGGGGGGACGAAGTTTTCCAGCATTTTGGAGCCGCAGGTGGTGCGGATGCCCTTGGTGATGAAGATGTCCTTCAGCCCGATCGGGATGCCGGTCAGGGGGGAGATCCCGCCGGCGGCGATGCGCCGGTCGGCTGCTTCCGCCTCGGCGAGCGCCTGCTCCGGGGTGACGGTGATGTAGGCGTTCACACGCTCTTCCGTCGCGTCGATGCGAGCCAGCATGGCGCCGGTCGCCTCGACCGAGGAGAGTTCCCCGGCCTTAAGTTTCTGGTGCAGCTCGTGTATGGTGAGGTCGAATATTTCCATTGATAAAGCTCCGGAATGTGAATTCTTTGGTCCGACTGGTCCGCCAGGGGCGACCCCTCTACTCGATTACTTTGGGGACTCTGAAGAAGCTCTCGGCGTGGTTGGGCGCGTTGGCCAGGGCTGCCTCTACGCCAATCGACTGCGCCGGCAGGTCGGGCCTGAAGGCGTTCTCCATCGGGACCGCGTGCGAGGTCGGTATGATCCCCTCGGTGTCCAGTGCGTTCAACTGCTCCACATAGGAGAGTATCGAGTCCATCTGTACCGTGAAGGTGTCCAGTTCGGGCTCGGAAAGCTCCAATCGGGCGAGCCGCGCCACATGCTCCACCTCAACTCTCGTGATCTTCATGGCCTGCTCCAAGGTGCGCCGTGACGGCGCCCTGATATTAATGCGTGCTACCGGTTATTATCATGAAAGGGGTAAAAAGGCAAGGAGAGGGGGCTAGTCGCGTTCGGCGACGGCCCCTTGCGCCAGGTTGGAGGGGGCGCTCTCCACCGTTTCTCCGCCAACTTCGGCCACGCTTGTCACCGCGTAGCTGTAGGCGACGCCGATCAGAGGTTCCTGATCCTGGTAGGTGTTGCCGGTAACCGGCGCGGGGTTCAGCGGGGAGAGCGGCAGATCGTCCCCCTTTTTGCTGCGATAGATGTTGTATCCGACCAGGGTCCCCTCTTCGGGGGGGAGCGCTACGAAGGCGAGCACGATCTCGCTGGCGGAGGAGAGGACCTCGAGCACGGGAGGGGGGGGAGGAGCAAGAACGCTGCGGCGCGCCTTGTTGGAATCCCCGCTCCGGGCTCCGTCAGCCGTGAAGGAGCGCACCTTGTACTGGTAGGCGCTCCCTTTTCTCGGGTCGCGATCGCTGTAGAGCCAGAGGTCGCCGACGCGCCTCGCCCCTTGCGGGTAGTCGATGTCGACGCGCGCCAGCTGGCTGTAGGCGCCCGGGCACGCCTCGCACTCCTCGGCGGGGGGGAGCACCGGGCGCCGGAACAGGAGAAAGCCGGCCAGGTCCCGAAGCGGCGCCCCCCCTTCCTGTCTGGAGGGGGCCGACCAGCTCACCTGGATCTCTTCCCCCTTCTGGGCCAGCGCCAGGTTGGAAACCGGCGCCGGCACCAGCGCCTCGGGCGGGACCAGCGCGCCTTTCTTGCCGCACCCCGAAAGAAGCGCCAGCGCCGTTACCAGCAGTATGCCGTGAAGCACTCCCCGCAAAGCCGTCACCGGTTACCTCCCCTCTTTGGCCCGGGCGATTTCCGCCTTGACCCGCTCAAGTGCCGTCCCGCCGGTCGCCTTGCGGGCGTTCACCGAGGCCTCCAGCGTGATCGACTCGAAGATGTCGGCCTCGATACGCTCCGAGAAGAGCTGCCACTGGGCCAGCGAAAGCTCCGGGATGTCCTTCCCGTTCTCGATGCAGTAGCGCACCGTCTTGCCGACGATCTCGTGGGCGTCCCGGAACGGGATCCCCTTTCTCACCAGGTAGTCGGCGACGTCGGTCGCGGTCGAGAAGCCGGAGGCCGCGGCGGCCTTCATGCGGACCGGGTTGACGCGCATCTCGCGCACCATGTCGGCGAAGATCTTCAGGCACCCCTTCACCGTGTCTATGGTGTCGAAAAGCGGTTCCTTGTCCTCCTGCATGTCCTTGTTGTAGGCCAGCGGCAGCGACTTCATGACGGTCAGCAGGGACATCAGGTTGCCGTAGACGCGCCCGGTCTTGCCGCGTACGAGTTCCGGGACGTCCGGATTCTTCTTCTGCGGCATGATGGAGGAGCCGGTGCAAAAGGAGTCGGAGAGATCCACGAACTTGAACTCGCTGGTGGACCAGAGGATCAGCTCCTCCGAGAAGCGCGACAGATGCATCATCAGGATGGAGGATGCGGCGCAGAATTCCAGGGCGAAGTCGCGGTCCGAGACCGAGTCGAGGGAGTTGCGCGTGACGGAGTCGAAGTCGAGCAGCTCGGCCACGTACTCCCGGTCGATAGGGAAGGTGGTCCCGGCCAGGGCGCCGGCGCCGAGCGGCATGACGTTGGTCCGCTTCAGGCAGTCCTCCATGCGCGCCTTGTCCCGTTTCAGCATCTCCAGGTAGGCCAGCATGTGGTGCGAGAAGAGGATCGGCTGGGCGGTCTGCAGGTGGGTGAAGCCCGGCATGATGACCGAGAGGTTCTCCTCCGCCTGGAAGATGAGCGCGTCGATCAGGAGGTCGATGTAGGCGGAGATCTCCACCAGCTCGTCCCGGAGGTAAAGTCTGATGTCGAGCGCCACCTGGTCGTTTCTGGAGCGGCCGGTATGGAGCCTCTTGCCGGCGTCGCCGATCCGCTCGGAGAGCCGCGCCTCTATGTTCATGTGGATGTCTTCCAGCGAGACGGAGAAATCGAACTCCCCCGCCTCGATCTGGTCGAGGATCTCCTTCAATCCCTGGACGATGTCGGACACGTCCTGCATCGGGATGATCCCCTGCTTGCCCAGCATGGTGGCGTGGGCGATGGAACCGCGGATGTCCTGGTGGTACAGGCGCTTGTCGAAGTTGATGGAGGCGGTGAACTCTTCTACGAACTTGTCGGTGGGCTGGGTGAAGCGCCCGCCCCACAGTTTGTCTTTTGACATGGCTTTAAATCTCCCGAATCGTGTTGTAATGCCTGAATAATTTTTGTCGAGCCTTTTTTGACTTACCCTTCCCGAATCATCCTCTGGTCGTCGCCTTCCCCGACCTTCACCCAACCCGCGTCATCGGTCCAGCGCAGGACCGAATGCACCTTGAGCGGCACGCGGGAGCTGCGCGGGTCGAGTTCGTGGCTGAGCGGCAGGTTGAAGTAGAAAAGCCTGGTCCCGGAGCCGAATCTGAGCCTGCCCACCGGCGCGCCGTCGAAGTCGTCGCTGGAGAATTCGCGTTCCTGGTAGTGCGACATCTTGTGCCTGCCGCTGATCGCCACGAAAGAGATGCCGTAGCACTCCTGGCAGCGCACCCCCTCGATCTCGCTCTCGTCGGAGCAGTTGCCGAAAACGGTGACCGTGTCGCGCACCCCCGGGGTGTCCTCCAGGTACTCGCCGTAAAAGCCGGTGAGTACCTCGCGGTAGGAGCGGTGCTCCGGTTTCGGGTTGCACTGTATCACGAAGATGGCGTCCAGGGACTGCCTCTTGGTGAAGAAGAGCCGGTTGGCGTTGTCGATGATCAGCTTGATGTTGGACGAGTAGAGGTCCCGGTACAGGTAGTCGAGGCAGATGAGGGTCATGAAGTTGAAGCAGGCGGGCTCCCCCCGGAAGAGGTAGAAATGGCGCCCGCGGTAGAGGTCGTGGTCCTTGTCCAGGAACTCCTCGCCCCGAAACGGGTGGCTCTTCGCCTCCAGAAAGACGCGCAGCTTGCCGTCAGCCTCCTTGACCGCGATGCAGCACCAGTTGACCGGCATGCCGAGGATGTCCCCCGAATCCACGTCCTGCTCCAGGAACTCCAGCGCCTCGGCGTTGTCGGCATGGAACCTGATCAGCATGCCGCGGTACTCGTCCAGGGAGATCTGCTCCAGCCCGAACATGGTGACCGTGTTGGGGCGGAATCCCTTTTCGATGATGGAGAGCATCTCGTCGAAACGGCTAAGCGGTATGGAGCTTTCGGGAAACATCAGGAAGTGCAGCCGCTTCAGGTTCCCCTCGCCGGATGCGACCAGTTCGAGGATGCCCCGCACCATGCGCCACTGCGCTTCGGGGTCGGCGAGGGTGAAGAGATGTTCCCTGTGCTTCAGGCGGTTCGGAATCTGGGCGATGAGGCAGTGCAGGTGATGACCCAAGGGGAAATCGAGCTTGACGTGTTTCTCGACGATCTTGACCATGGCTGGACGCTCATTTTATTTCATGCATGCCGCGGCGGTTTCCGGGAATAGCTTCTCCAGGATGAAGCGGGCGCCGGCCGGTATCTTGAATTTCGCCAGCTCGTCGCGCTTGACCCAGAGCGCCTCCGCCACCTCGTCGTTGTTATGCCTCACGTCGCAGTAAAGAGGCGTGCAGAGATAATAGATGATGATGAAGTGGTAGTTGTCTTCCCCGGGGGTGACGTGCTCGAAGACGTCGATCAGCCGCCCCACCTCCACCTCGAGGCCTACCTCCTCCCACACCTCGCGCTTCAGCGCCTGCACGATCGGTTCGCCGAGGTCGATCTTGCCCCCCGGCATCACCCACTCGCCCTGGAACGGGGGGACGTTCCTCTTGGTGAGGAGCACCTGGTCGTCCGTGTCGACGATGACGGCGACCACCGAGGTGACGATGTGACTTGCCTTGAAACCGTTTAGCTCCATATAAAGCGGATAGGGGCACGATAGCCTCGTGCCCCCATGACCCTCCCGGATCCTGCCTGTTGCCTTACTTGTTCTTGTTCGCCTGCATGAGGGAGCGGATCCTCAACCGGAGCGAGTTCAGCTTGATGAACCCCTCGGCGTCGGCCTGGTTGTAGACCTGATCCTTCTCGAAGGTGGCGAAATCGAGGTTGAAGAGCGAATCGCTCTCGGACTTTCTTCCCACCGTGCGGCAGTGACCCTTGTAGAGCTTGATGCGCGCCACGCCGTTCACCGACTTCTGTGAATCGTCGATGAGGACCTGCAGCATCTCGCGTTCCGGCGAGAACCAGTAGCCGTTGTAGACCATCTCGGCGTAGCGCGGGATCAGGGAGTCGCGCAGGTGCATGACCTCGCGGTCCATGGTGATCTGCTCGACGGCCATGTGCGCCTCGCGCAGGATGGTGCCGCCCGGGGTCTCGTAGATGCCGCGGGACTTCATGCCGACCGAGCGGTTCTCCAGGAGGTCGACCCGGCCGATGCCGTGCTCGCCCCCCAGGACGTTCAGGTGGGCCAGAAGCGCGGCCGGCGACATGCGCTCGCCGTCCACCGATACCGCGTTCCCCTTCTCGAACTCGATCTCGATGTACTGCGCCTTGTTGGGCGCCTTCTCCGGCGACTTGGTCAGGACGAACATGCTCTCGGGCGGCTCCAGCCAGGTATCCTCCAGGATGCCCCCCTCGAAGGAGATGTGCAGAAGGTTCCGGTCGCTGGACCAGGGGCGCTTCTTGGTGATCGGGATCGGGATGTCGTTTTTCTTGGCGTAGTTGATCAGCGCCTGGCGGCTGTTCAGTTTCCACTCCCTCCAGGGGGCTACCACGGTGATGGCCGGGTTGAAGTGGTAATAGGCGAGCTCGAAACGGACTTGGTCGTTACCTTTTCCGGTGGCGCCGTGGGATACCGCGTCGCACCCTTCGATCCTGGCGATCTCCATCTGGCGCTTGGCGATCAGCGGGCGGGCGATCGAGGTGCCGAGCAGGTACGACCCTTCGTAGATCGCGTTGGCGCGGAACATCGGGAAGACGAAGTCGCTGACGAACTCCTCGCGCAGGTCGTCGATGTACACCTTGTCCGCGCCGGTGGCGAACGCCTTCTCGCGGACCGGATCCAGCTCGTCGCCCTGTCCCAGGTCGGCGGAGAACGTCACCACCTCGCAGCCGTACTCGTTCTTCAGCCACTTGAGGATGATGGAGGTGTCCAGCCCGCCGGAATAGGCGAGAACGATCTTTTTAACTTCTTTCTTGGCCATGGGTTCTCCTTAGTTTTGTTTGGTTCGGCTGTCCATCGGTCGGATCAGGACCGATTATTTCATGAGCGTCGCCATGATCGCCTTTTGCACGTGGAGCCGGTTCTCGGCTTCGTCCCAGACGGCCGAATGCGGCCCTTCTATCACGTCGTCGCTGATCTCCTCGCCGCGGTGGGCGGGAAGGCAGTGCAGCACCATGGCGTTTCCCTGGGCCAGGTCGAGCAACTCTTCGTTCAACTGGTAGCCTGCGAACGCCTTTTCCCTGATTTTCTGCTCCTCTTCCTGCCCCATGCTGGCCCAGACGTCGGTGTTGAGGATGTCGGCCCCCCGGGCGGCCTCCCTGGGGTCGCGGGTCACCACGATCTTGGAGACCGCGCGGGCGCGCGCCCATTCCAGCACCCGCGGGTTCGGGTCGTACCCTTCGGGACAGGCGAGGGTCAGGTCGAAGCCGAAGATGGCCGCGGCCTCGATCCAGCTGTTCGCCATGTTGTTGCCGTCGCCGATCCAGGCGAACTTGAGTCCCTGGTATCCCCCCTTGTGCTCTATGACCGTGAAGACGTCGGCCATGATCTGGCAGGGGTGGTGCATGTCGGTCAGGCCGTTGATGATCGGGATGTCGGCGTACCTTGCGAATTCCTCGACCGTCTCCTGGGCGAAGGTGCGGATCATGACGCCGTCGCAGTAGCGCGCTATCACCCGGGCGCTGTCCTTGATCGGCTCGCCGCGTCCCATCTGAGAGTCCTTCCCTGAGATGAAGAGCGGGTGGCCTCCCAGCTGGTACATGCCGACCTCGAAGGAGATCCTGGTCCGGGTCGAGGACTTCTCGAAGATCATCGCCAGCGTTTTTCCTTTCAGGAGGTGGTGCTCGACGCCGCTCTTTTGCTTTTGCTTGAGCTCCTTCGTCAGTACGAAGATGGCGTCCAACTCGGCCTTGGAGAACTGGCTCAGGGCGAGGAAGTCTTTTTTCATGGAGTTGGTCTCGCTTGTCGGTTTGATGGTGCCGGCCTGGCGGCACCTTTTGGCAATACGTTCTTGCAATCAGCGTCAATCTTCACCGGGACTACAGCTCCTGCAAGATCCCAGTGAGGATAGAGAGCATCTCGTCCACTTCCTTCTTTCCGATCACAAGCGGCGGGACGAAACGAAGCACCTTTTCCTGGGCGCAATTAAGCAGAAGCCCGCGCTCCAGCGCCATGTTGACGATGTCCGCGCCGGCAACGGAGAGCTCCATGCCGACCATGAGGCCGATGCCGCGCACCTCGACGATGAGCCCCGGGAACTTGTGCCTCAGTGCCTCCAGCTCTCCCATCAGGTACTCCCCCATCTCGCAGGTCCGGTTCAGGATACCCTCCTCCATGATGGCGCGCACGGTGGCCACCGCGGCCGCGGTAACCAGCGGGTTGCCGCCGAAGGTGGAGCCGTGGGTGCCCGGCGTGAAGGCGGCCGCCAGCTTTTCCGTGGCGAGCATGGTCCCGATGGGAGCCCCGCCGGCCAGCGCCTTGGCCAGAGTCATGATGTCGGGGGTGATGCCGAAATGCTCGTGGGCGAACATCTTCCCGGTTCGTCCCATGCCGACCTGCACCTCGTCGAAGATGAGGATCAGGTTGTGCTCGTCGCAGATATCGCGCACCTCCTGCAAATAGGCGGCGTCCGGCACCACGACCCCGCCCTCGCCCTGGATCGGCTCCAGCATGACGGCGCAGGTGCAGGGGCCGATCGCATCCCTGAGGCTCGCCGCGTCGTTGAACGGCACGTGGCGAAAACCGTGCAGCAGGGGGTCGAAGAATTTTTGCACCTTTTCCTGGCCGGTCGCCGACACGGTAGCCATGGTACGGCCGTGGAAGGAGGCGATAGCCGTGATGATCTCGAAGCGGTCCAGGCCGTAGTTCTCGCGGCTGTACTTGCGGGCCAGCTTGATGGCGGCCTCGTTCGCCTCGGCTCCCGAGTTGCAGAAGAAAGCCTTGTCCGCGAAGCTCAGGCCGCAAAGAAGCTCAGCCAGCTCGATCTGCTGCGGGATGTGGTAATAGTTCGAGCAATGGATCAGCTCCGCAGCCTGTTTGGAAAGAGCAGCCGAGACGGCGGGGTGGCAGTGCCCCAGGTTGTTGACGGCCACCCCGGCCAGGAAGTCGAGGTACCTCTTGCCGTCCGCGTCCCATAAAAGGCACCCCTCGCCCTTGACCGGCACCAAGGGGAACCGTCCGTAGGTCCGCATGATGTACTTGTCCGCCTTCTCGATCCATGCCGCTGAATTCATAAAACCCCCAAAAAACCTCGTTCAAGGTTCAACGTTAAAACCTAAGACCGGGTCCCCGTAATTGTGTGTGCAGCACCCTCCACCGTTGCGGTGCAATAACGAAACGTAGAACGTAGAACGTAGAACGTAGAACGTAGAACGTAGAACGTAGAACGTAGAACGTAGAACGGCTTCCGCCATTAACCCTGTATTTCCGTCCCGATCCCGATGTTGGTGAAGATCTCCAGCAGGATGGCGTGCTCTATCCTGCCGTCGACGATGTGCGCCTTCTTGACACCGGCGGCCAGCGCATCGGTGCAGCAGGTGACCTTCGGTATCATGCCGCCGGTTACGGTGCCGTTATCGATCAGGGTGGCCACGTCCGCCAGCGGAATGCTGGAGAGAAGCTCCCCCCCCTTGCTCTTCACGCCGGATACGTCGGTCAGAAGGATCAGCTTCTCCGCGTTGAGAGCCGCGGCCACACGGCCTGCGACCAGATCCGCATTCACGTTGTAGCTCTCGCCGTCGCGACCG